>OLOO01000032.1_pt1 | contig 137787 bp, 126 predicted proteins | sample 1672621 | NCBI WGS metagenome assembly OLOO01 (sample SAMEA3136706, study PRJEB25190) | human gut metagenome | biome: human gut; feature: human-associated habitat; material: faeces | place: Austria | collected 2013 | reverse complement strand
GAGTAATATTATCTTACATCAGTTTGAAGGTTTACACAAACTTTGGGATACTCCCTGCAAATTGCACATTTATTCAAGAATGATATTAAATATGTAAAAAGAGCAACCTTTTTGTTTTTGAGGTTGCTCTTTTTTTGTATAAATTAAATTATTTTACAGTAACAGTCCATTTGAAGACATCTCCTTTTACCCAATGTCCGCTTGTTTTACTTACGATACAACTAATCGTAACTTTTCCCTTCTTTTTAGCGGTAACTTTATGTCCGCCTTCGGAATCTCCTTTTGTTGCTACAGTGGCAATGCTTGAATTACTACTTTTCCAATTTGTTGTTGATGGATGAACACCTCCATAACTTGGACCAACCCAAATACTTTTTCCTTTTTTTATAGAACAAGAACTTGTTTTTGTAACAGCTTTACGTACTTTTTTGGCAGTTATATTAATTGTAGCTTTATTTTTTAATGGACTGGCAGCTTTAACTACATTAGCTCCACTAAGTCCAATACCTGATACTGTTAGCAAGCTTAATGCAACTGCTGCCATCTGTTTCTTTACTCCTTTTTTCATTATAAATACCTCCTGATTCATTGTTTATATGAAAATAAAAAGCATAAAAAAAACAGACATTTTGTCTGCTTGATCTATGCTTTCATTTTTCATTATTTAATTAAAAAATCTCAGACTTATCCCGATTGATTGGATTCTAATAAACTGTTATTATTATAACATATAAAATATAATTATAAAACAGAAAAAGAAAAAACCATCGAATAATTTTCGATGGCATCACGGCTGATGGCGGAACACGCCACTTAAACGTTAATTCAGACCCCGTGATTATACAGCACAGTCGCCTGTCTGCATACAAATTATAATATAATTTTGAATTTCTTGCAATACTGTGATTTAGAGTGTCATAAAAAATTTCAAAAATCGCATATTTAATATGAAGAGAAAAATTATTTTAAAAAGGAGTGAAGAACAATGATAATTTATAAAAATGTAGATTATGGTATTTATGCATATCAAATCGGTTTCTTTAAAGTAAAACGTATAGGAGAAATTGTGTGGTCAGATCATTATGATTCAAAAAATGAGAAGTTTTATTTGCGAATTGAAGGCTTCTATGTGGCAGAAGAACGTAGAAGACATGGACTTGGCCGTAAATTGTTAAATAAAACAATTAAACAAAATTTAAATGAAAATTATCCGTATATGATTGTTTATCCAAAAACCTTTGGTGAAAAAATATTAAAAGACAATGAAACTTTATATCGTATTTACGAACATCTTGGATTCTATTTTACAGAGGAAATGGTTGATCGTACAAAAGCAGATAACGAAATGCGGTATGATTTTATAGTAAAAAAGAAAAGAAGAAAATTCTTATACAGAACTAACTTCTTTTCCTATTTGTAAAACCAAAACTTACACTTACAGTATACTGTAAAATAATAATTTTGTGAATAGTTTGTGGACTGACTTGCAAATATTGGAAAGAGTTGTTATGATAAGAATGTAATATGACTCATATCTTTGAGAAACAATTACCTTTTGTATAGCGATTCGCTGGAATAAGGGGTGTCAGAAATGGCATCTCTTTTTTTTGAAAAAAATTAAATTTATTTTCTGGAAAAATATACGAAAAATGTGGATAAACCACGTAAACAAGCCATTTGTAAGTGATTTTGTGGATATTTTAATTGATTTGCAATTATTTTAAACCTGTTTTAAACTAATTACTACAAAAGGAAATAGTTTATTCAAAGAAAAGGAGAAGTATTATGAGACGAAGAAAATTAACAATCGGACTTTTATCTATGATGATGGCCGCAAGTGTAGCTTTCGGTATTCAAGGAAATGATGTACATGCAGCAAGTAAAAAACTTTCTGTTAATAGAGTGTACGAAAACGCAACACGAATTAATGGTAAAACTAGAAAGAAAAATATTGTAAGAGTTAAGATCGGTAAGAAAACTTACAAAGCAAAAGCTAACAAAAAAGGAAAATTTACAGTTAAAATTCCTCGTGTTGCTGCCGGAAAGAAATACACTTTAAAATCCTACAAAGGAAAGAAACTTTACAAAACAAAAAAAGTATATGTGATTGCAAAGAAATTAAAGATCAATAAATATACGCCAAACAGTAAATCTATTTCTGGTTACACCAGACCTTCTTATAAGGTTAAAGTAAAAATCGCTAGTAAAACTTATGTGAAAAAAGCAAGTGCAGTTACTGGATATTGGAAAGTAAAACCAGATAACAACAAAAAGATTGGAACAACGGTCTCTGTTAAGGTTGTTAACACAAAAGGTAAGACTGTAACAGAAACAAAAAAGCATGTTCATGATTATAAGGCAGTTTACAAGACTGTACATCATGATGAAGCTGGACATTATGAGACTGTTGAGGTTCCAGCTTGGGATGAAACTGTACAGAGAAGACATCAGGTTTGTTTTGTTTGTGGAAGAGATAAAACGCAGGATTTTATTGATAGTATTAATAATAAAACTTATCCACAATTACCAAATGAATATTTTACAATTGATGATATGAAAGAACAAGGATGGACTGAAGAAGCTGGATGGCCTCATTATAATAGTGATTATGCAATTTATAAAGAAATGGGAGTCAATCCTGAAGATATGAAAGATGTACCTCCATTTGGAATGTATCTTGCCTCTGGAGGTTGGGATGGACATTGTGATGGACATAATTATGGTTCTCAGACTGTTGATGTAACAGTACATCATGAAGCAACAACGAAACAGGTATGGAAAGTAGATCAAAAATCATATGATGAAAAAGTTTTGGTCGGTTATAAATGTGATTGCGGTAGTGTAAAAGAATAAATAATAATTCAAATAATGAGAAGGCAGCAGCTTGCTTTATGGGCTGTTGCCTTTTTTGTTGCCTGATATATTCATAAATATATTGGACAAAATATATAAAGTAAAAATAAAATGTGGGAGTGTTACATAAATATGAAACAAAACGATATAAATTATTGAAAAATATAACATTTTATGTTAGTATATTCCATGAAAGCAAGTATACAATCTTGCTTTGCAAAAATGAAAGTACATTGAAAATTTAATATACATATATACAAATCCATAAAGTTGCTCTTATAAAATTTTATGAGAGAGGTGATATGTTATGTATCGAAATAGGAATCCTTGTAAATAAAAAAGAAAGCAGATTGCGGCTGCTTTCTTTTTAATAAATATAAGATCATATTTTGGTGGACAGCTCAAATCGACTGTTCGCCAAAATATACAAAAAAAGTATAACATAAATCAAATATTTTGAAAAGTATTTGTAAGAACGATAAAAATAAGGAGAGCAATATTATGGATAAGTATAAGATCGTGGGAAAACTCCGTCAGTTGTTTTTTGGATCTATGGCTGTCGTTATGTCTGCAGGTGGTGTTGTTGCTACAAACATGGCAAATGCCTTTGCGGCGGATCAGTCATTGGATAACAATGTCGGGGTGGCCGCTCGAAAATTGCAGTATGATGATACGGAATCATATGTATCTAAAAATGTAAATAAAAAAGTAGTAACATCCGAAGCAGATAAGTCTACGAAAGAAATCAAAAATGATTTAACTGAAACCGGATATTCTATCCGATTAAAACAGTTGATCGCAGAACAGTCTAAAATCCCAAAGGATTGTACAATTGATACATTATGGGCAAAATACAAAGATGCATTTATTGCACAGTATTCAACTATTGTAAAATTGTACAATACAAGTGATGATGCAGATTATTATGTTGCGAATCTTTCCAGTGCAAAAATCAATGGAATGGGAAGTATTTATGATGCAGCATTTGTAAAAGGGACAAACAATGCAAATCCAAATGTAATCAAAGATATTAAATTTGATAAGAAAACAGGATTAGCTTATATTCCTAAAAGTTACTTTGAAAAAAATAAGAATGTATTGATCACCGGACAGGTAATGTATGGTGGATCTATCAATAATCAGACAATTGCTATTGATACTACAGTTGATAATGGTGGAGAAGTAACAAAACAGTCTGTTGAAGCAAATGCATTTGATGTAACCGTGAAAGTTCCAATTACAACAAGCAAGAAAATGGCAGAAAAACTCAAAATGAGTGATTTTAAAGTTTTCTTAAATGGATCTGAAACAGAAATGAATCTGGATAAAGATGATACTGCTACATTTAATAAGAGTACCGGTGTGTTAGAACTTGCTGTATCTCCTGCAACTTTAACTTCTGTCAGAGTAGAAGTGAAAAAAGTAGGAGCTGTCAAATCTGTTGCACGTTTCTTTACAACAGATGTCAGTGCATCCGTGAAGAATCCGGATAAACTAAAGTTTGTTACAGACAAGAAAACAGGAAATCCGATCATTTTAGACCGTGTGGATCCAGCAAAGCTTCAGGACGGACAGGTGTTCGATTATAAATCTTCCATCCGTTACTTCTCAAAACTGAGTGATATGGAAGTTAATTATAATATGAAAGCAACTGCAGAAGCTATCCGACATTCCGTTAAATATCTGTATCTTCCAACCGGAAGCGAGAAGAGTGGATGGTTCGATGTTTACGATAAAGGATCTGATTTTGGTGATCAGGATGGTGTTAATCAGAAAACAAACTTTGAAGATGTGACTTTTGGTATCGGTTTACCAAACTCATCCTCTAAATACAAAGCAACTGCTTTAAATAAAAATAAAGCAAAGCTTGATTTTCATATGAAGGGTTCTTTCGTAACGAAATACACAGGAGACAAAGCAACTTACTCCAGTAAGCATATGTTTGCCGGTGAGTGTGCCCACATCACAAATCCAATGGGTAAAGTGAAAGATGGCGAAGATGCTAAGATCCGTTTATCTGTACTTCATGTAGACCTGAAAGACCAGTATGTTATCATTGGACTGAACACACAGGAGATCAATACACAGAGTGGTTTTGGTATTTACAAATTAAAGTTTGAATACAACAATTCCGGTAATGTTCAAGTAAAAAAAGTATCAGCAAATCCATCTATGACAAATGGAAGTGGATGTTATAGTTTTAAAGGAGCTACATTCGGAGTTTATAAAGACAAAGCTTGTACTGATAAAGTAACAACATTAACTGCCGATGAAAATGGTAATACTGACACAGACGAAATTGATGTGGGAGATTACTTTGTTAAAGAAATCAATCCACCTACAGGGTATGCGAAAAATGGTCAGGCTTATCCCGTAAAAGTTACGGAAAAGAACGACGATGATAACCCTGCCGTTGTAACCATTGCCGATCAACCAAAGGACGACCCTGTTAACTTTGAAGTCAAGAAAGTAGACAAAGAAACAGGAGAAACCGTACAGGGAGATGCAAATCTTTCAGGTGCAGAATTTACTGTAAAATTCTATAATAACTTCTACAATAGTGCATCTGATTTACCTTCAAAAGCCACTAAAACATGGGTTCTTAAAACACAGAAAAACATGAAAGGAAATTATGTATTATCATTTGATGATAAATATAAAATTTCTGGTGATGATTTCTATAGAGATTCAGATGGAACACCAGTAGTTCCATGGGGAACATTGACGATCGAGGAAACTAAAGCTCCAGACGGATATAAAATCGAAGACAGTACCGTTTCTGTTAACGGGCAGGTCTTAAGTAATCGTATTTATTTCACAAGAGTCAGTGATAAAGATGGTGAACAGCCATCCAAAGTAGTTACAGACTTTACAGTTTCTGATCCAGCGAAGAAATATGGAATCCAGGTATGGAAAGTTGATAAAGAACTTGATAAGAGTGAAGCCATCGGTGGAAAGGATCATAAGATCTCTGAAACCGGAACAACACTTGAAGGTGTTCAGTTCTCTATTATCAACCGAAGTGCAACAGCCATTAAATATGGTGATAAGACAGTGAATCCGGGAGAAGAAGTGACAAAGATCACAACTTCATGGAATTCTAATCTGAAAAAATATACAGCTCAGACTGATGAGAGAACATTACCTTATGGTACATATGGTGTTCAGGAAATTTCAAGCAGTCAGGGTTACAAAATGACAGATGGAACTGAAAAAACAGTTGTATGCCATGGTGCAGACGGAACAATGTATACGCCAGATTTGGATGCAAACTTAAAATTCCCGAACCAGGTAGTTCGAGGTGATTACTCTGTCAGAAAAAAATCTGATGAAGGAAAGAGTATCAGTGCAGCGTTCAAGGTAACAAATGAAGCGACTGGAGAAACCCACGTAATCGTAACAGATGCGAATGGAGAGTTTGATTCCACAGATAACAAACACTCTAAAAATACAAATGCCAATGACAAATTGTTAAAAGGCTATACAAAGGATACCGTTTTAAAATCTTCTGATTTTGATCTGGATGCCGGAGTATGGTTTGGACAGGGCGAAGATGGAAGTGTTGCAAAAGCCGATGATAGTTTAGGTGCTTTTTATTACGGAAAATACAAAATTGAAGAATTGCGTAGTGATAGTAATAAAGGACTGAAACTGATCAGTACAGACTTTACGATCACAAAAGATGGTAAAAAAATCAATGGCGGAACATTAACTGATGAATCAGAGCCAAGTATTGGTACAAAAGCAAAAGATGAAGCAACAGGAACAAATGTGGCTTCAGCGACAGATGATGTAACAATCATTGACACTGTTAATTATGAACACCTAGACAGAGGTAAATACAAGTTAACAGCAGTCTTAATGGATAAAGCGACAAAAGCAGCAATCCTTGATAAAGACGGCAAAGAAGTTACAGCATCCAAAGTATTTTCTAATACCACAAAAAGCGGAACAGTTGATGTTGAAATCAATATTAATGCAGCGGAATTATCATTAGCGGGTAAAGATGTTGTTGTATTTGAAACATTGACAAGTGAAGCAGACGGAACAACGATTGCTGTTCATCATGACATTAATGATGAAGGACAGACAATTAAATTCCCTGAAATCAAGACAAAAGCATCTGATGCAACAACAGGATCTAATATCGTTGAAGCAAAAGAAGATATGAAGATCAAGGATACTGTTTCTTATAAGAATCTGATCAAAGGAAAAACTTATACAATGATCGGTAAACTTATGGATAAAGAAACAGGAAAGGTTGTTCTTGATGATGATGGAAAAGAAGTAACAGCAAGTGTGAAATTTACAGCAGATGCTGAGGACGGAACAGTTGATGTAATCTTTGAATTCTCCGGAGTTAAAACAGCTGGTAAGAAGATTGTTGCATTTGAAACTCTTGAATATAAGGGTAAAGAATATGCAGTTCATGCAGATATCAACGATAATGATCAGACTGTTCTTATTCCAAAAGTAAGCACAACAGCGAGCGATAAGAATAATGGAACACACATGTCTTACGCAGGTAAGGATGTAACAATCGTTGATAAAGTTGAAGTGAAAAACATCGTTGCTGGAAGAGAATATACTCTGAAAGGTAAGGTAATGGATAAGAAAACAGGAAATCCATTATTAGTCGATGGAAAAGAAATTACTGCAGAAAAGACATTCAAAGCAAACGGAGAAAATGAAACCGTAGAACTTGAATTCACATTTGATGCAAGTGCATTAAAAGGAACAACCACTGTTGTCTTTGAAAACTTATATGAAGGAGAAAACGAGATCGGTACTCATGCAGATCTTGAAGATGAAGGACAGACAGTAGAGATTCCTGAAATCGGAACAACTTTAATCGGTAAAGACAGCCAGATTCATGTGATCAATGCAGACGAAAAGATCACACTGGTAGACACAGTTAAATACAAAGGTCTTGAAAAAGGTCGTGAGTATAAGGTTGATGGTGTTCTTTACGATAAAGAGACAAAGCAGTCACTTGAAATTGATGGAAAACAGGTAACAGCAAGTGCTACATTCACAGCAGAAGCAAGTGAAGGAAGTGTTGATGTTACATTTGAATTCAATGGAAGTGATCTCGCTGGTAAAACACTCGTAGCGTTTGAAGAAGCCTATGATGTAGAAACCAACACCTTAGTTGCTGATCATAAGGATATTGACGATGGTGAACAGACTGTCGTTGTACCAAAGATCGGTACTACATTAACTGATAAAGACGGAAACAAGACAGTAAACGCCGCAAAAGAAACTGTTTTAGTCGATACAGTGAAATATGAGAACTTAGAGGTTGGTAGAGAAGTTGAGTTAAAGGGTATCTTATATGATAAGAATACTCAGAAACCAATTATGATCGATGGCAAAGAAGTTACTGCAAGTGCTAAATTTACTCCGGAAGAAGCTTCTGGTACAGCACAGGTAGAATTTAAATTCGATGCCACAAGCATTGCTGGTAAAACAGCCGTGGCCTTTGAAGAAGCTTACGATGTTAAGACAGGAACATTGATCGGATCTCATAAGGACATTGATGATTCTGACCAGACAGTAAATTTCCCTGAATTACATACTACAGCAACAGATAAAGCCGACGGGGATCACACCGTTAATGCTGATAAGAAAGTCACTATCGTAGATACTGTGAAATATAAAAATGTAACACCAAACAAAGAACTGGAAGTTTCCGGTACCTTATATGATAAGGATACAAAGAAACCAGTCAAAGTGAATGGTAAAGAGGTTGCAGCAACAGCAAAATTCACTCCAAAAGAAGCAAACGGAGAAGTAAAGGTAAGCTTTACATTTGATGCAAGCAAACTTGGAGGATATTCACTTGTAGCATTTGAAAAGATGTTAGATGTTGAAACTGGAGCAGTGATCGGAACACATGAGGATATCACAGATAAAGATCAGACTGTAAAGGTTAAAGGAGTGAAGAAGACTCCAAAAACTACAAGTCATACATCTACACCTGGTAGTGGATCAAGTTCATCATCTGTAAAAACAGGTCAGAAATCCATCGTTCCAGTTGTAATCGGACTCATTGTAGTCGTAGTTGCCGGAGGAACAGCATTTGTGATCCGTAAGAAACAGAAAGGTGACAAAGAGCAGTAGATACAGTAAGGCGTTAGCCGATGGAAGAAAGAGGAGGGAATAATCTCTCCTCTTTTTTACATTTATGAGGAATATTATGGATAACAAAAAATCAGACATTATAAATAAAAGAAAATATCATCAGCCTAAAGCGGTTGTAAAAGGAAAAGATGGAAAAGTCATTAATATACTTGAGAACAACCATACAAAGGAGAAAAATAGTGAAAAAGAAATATGAATCACCAAGAGCAGTAGCCGATCTCTTTTATCCGGAAGAATCTATCAGCAGCTGTTATAATATCGCATGTGAGTATGGGATTATGGGTGGAGAAAAAGGAATTCATGCCCCAAATGCCTTCACACTTGATGGCGTAACAATTCCAGGAGATCTTGGAGCTGACGACACGCATGGAAAACTAAGTGCTGGATCAGGATGCGGTTGGGCAGAAAATCAGATTGCAGAAGTAGATTCCAATGGAAAAGTAACAGCTTTAAAAGAAGTAAATGTAATGAACTATAAAATTTTAGATTGTGATGTGATTAAGCAAGATGGAGATACCGTATACTGGACTACGCAATCTGGAAAAAATCGATTATGGTCACATATGGGGAAAATCGGGCCTAAAAGCGGCAGCCATCCTAACATGTTATAAAGAAGGTGTTTTTATTGAAGTTAAAAAAGATATTATGGAATTTGTTGGTCCTGCTTATCATTGGATATGTTGGTATTTTAGCGTATCAGAATATCAGCCAATATCAAAGGTTTAAAGTAAATGGGCAATCTATGAATCCTACTTTAAAAGATGGACAGAAATTGATCATGAAGAAATTTCAGAAAAATGACAAGTTACATCGTGGAGATGTTGTGATCATTAAAGTGACATTAAAAGATAAAGAATATGATTTTATTAAAAGAGTGATCGCACTGCCAAGAGAACATTTAGAGATCAAAAACCATAAAGTTTATATTAATGGAAAATATCTGGAAGATGAAGGATCAACGATGGGCGAGGAAGATTGTGTGATTCCGGATGATTCTATTTATGTTATGGGAGATAACCGGGATCATTCTTTGGATTCAAGAAAACTTGGAACAATGAAGATTTCAAAAGTGGTTGCACGAAAAGTGATTCCAGAAAAGAAATTGTAGCTTGAAAAATATTCCAAAATCAGATATGATGAAGGTACTTAAAATCTGTACACTTATTAGGTACGAGAAGAGCATCCGTGATAAATGGGTGCTTTTCTTTTTGAGAATAATTTATATAAATTAGGAAAAATGGTTGATACTCCTAAATGATATTAAATTGGTATAAAATTGGTAACAAAATGGTAGTAAATTGGTATAGAAATGTTAGTGTAATCTTAAACTTAGTATGCTATAATATGAACAGTGAGAAAAAGGGTTCTCACTAATCTTTTTTCTGATTTGGAAAGAGGTTTTTATTAGAAAATTGAATATAGGGGCAGATTATGTCCATTTACGATAGAGATATTCAGAGAAATATCTCTATTTTTTTTGGATTAATTTTGTTCTAACATCAGTTTTCATTTTTATAGCATCCAACTCTAAAGATGATTTATCTGTGGAAGATAGGGTAGGTGATATAAAAATTTGTAACTTTATAATCTATTCATTTTTCATGAGGGAGGATAGTACAATGCGAAAGATTACAAGAAGTAAACATCCAGAAAAGCGTAGAAATACAAAATGGAATGCATCCGGGTCAACTCTTGCAATGAATCGTCAGGTTGTAGATACAGAAACAGTTGTTTATGCAATGATGTGTGCAATGATTGCAAGCTTGATTTTATCATCCATTTTACCAATGGTTTGTAATGCGGCCGGTGACTTTAGTTCACTTGCAACGTCATTATCTACGATTGCATCAGACTTCTATACCAGTTTCGTTGCGAAAGCTATTAAATGGGGAGCTGGTCTTGCACTTGCTATTGCATTTGCATTACGTATCGGTGCACCTGGAAGTGAATTAGAACGTAGACTGCATGGATGGCCAATGAAAATCATTTTTGCTGTATTTGGAGTTGCAGTTGCCCCATCTGTGATCGAGATCATAAGTAAACAGTTATCTACTGCTGGCTTTTTCTCATTTACATTTAGCTAGAAAATATAAATAAGTTAACAAAATTCTTATCTTCCAAGGATTTTGAATACGCACGGAAGGGATCTTCTCTTCCGTGTTTTTTATTTATGAGAGAGTTAGAAAATACGATAGCTCTAAAAAGATATTTATTTAAGAAAGGAGGAGCTGTCAGGCAGAGTTTTTAATGCTGTCCGTATTTTGGCAGCGAAGAACAATTGGATTGGATTTTAAACGGAATATTTAAAACTTTTATTGGATGGATTACAAGTGTACTTGATATTTACTTTTCAGCAATTTTGGGTGCATTAGGTGTTAATTTAAGTGTGTTTGAAAGTGTGTTTCCTTTAGTAAAAAAATTGAGCATTGGAATCATGGCAATTGCATTAGGGGTTGCATTTTATATTTTTATCTTTCAAATTTCAAAAAATCTTAATCCATCATCAATTGATGAAGCAGAATCGCCATTGAGTTTGTTAGCATCTTTTGCGACTGCTATCTTTTCAGTATTGGCATACAAACCGTTATTAAATATTTTACTGTCATTTACTACAAGTTCTTTAACAGTTTTGCAATCAAGTAAACTTACAAAAATTCTAAAAAAAGGATTAGCATCTGACATGTTTGATTCATTTTATGATGCATTAGTAAAGACAAGTAGTAGTAAAAGCATCGTCGGAAAGGCTATAGATTCTGTAAAGAATACGGTTGGAAGTGTTGTCGGTACGCATATGCCAGAACGAATAGCTGCAATTATTTTAGTTGCATATATTTATTCTAAATTATATAAAATGACAAAAATTATGCTTCGAACATATGTTGGAGTTGGTATCTTGACCTACTTAGCACCGTTACCATTAGCATGTTTAAGTTCTCGTGCAACAAAAGGTGTCACAAAAGGATTTTTACAAATTTATATAGAACATCTGCTTAGCATCATTTTAAACTGTTGGTTTTTGCGAATTGTTTTAGATGGATTTGGTGCAATTAATTTTGATAGTCTATCAAAAATGCAATCAAGTATGTCAGGAATTCAAAAGATTATATCTGATATTATGACATCGCCAGTAGAAAAGAAATTTACAACTTTCGCTGTGATTGTTGTATGGAGTATGATGATTGGAGCATTTATTGATTATGCAGTTACTATTAATATCTACATCGAACGTATGACTGGTGTTGGTGGATTGTCTATAGTTCCAAATGGTCAATCTATTAATCCATTTAAAGATAATGTAGTGACAAAAGCTGCAACTGGAGCTGCAGCTGCAGTTGGTGGCTTAGCAGGATCAATTGCAGGCACACCTTTGAAATCTATGAAAAATATGGCTGGAAAAGCTTGGGAAGAAAAACTAAAAAGTGGAGTTCAGTCAGCGAAAGAAGGAAATGAATTTTTTGGATTTGGTGGATCAGGCATAAATCCTACGAATCCATCCCCTGGTCCAAATGATGGAAATCCGAATAATGGAAATCCTAACAATGGATCTGGTGGAGCTGCGATGGGTGGCTCTAAACCATTAAAACAAAATGCTATTGATGGGAAAAAATCAATGGAACCATTTTCGCCAGCTGTGGAAAATGCCAAACAGGCAGGAATGTATTCATTACTACATAAACCATTGTCTGGAAAAAATGCTAAAAAGCAAATGGCAGCTGCAATGAAAGATAAAAATGGATTTATGGACCCATATGGTGAAGGTAAAGAATACCTTGACAAATTAAAGAATGGTAAGAGCAAAGAAGATCAGAATAAACTTGATAACTCCTTAGTATTTGATGCCGGAAAAGATGGTATGCAGATCATGTCAGATATAGAATCTGACGGAAAAGGAAAAATTACAGCTACAATGAATGGAGAAAATATTGAATTATTTAATGATGATGCTCAGGGATCAGCAACAGAATCAGGAAATCTTGATGCCAGTGTAGATATTGGTGGACAAACTATGAGTTACGATTCTAGCAAGTGCCCAACCTTCCATAAGATGATGGGTGGAATTACTTTTGATGAGTCAGAAATTGTATCAAGTGAAGCATCCAATAGTGGATCAATGGGTACAGTTGACAATAGTACATCATCAAGAACATATACATCTTCTGAAACAGTATTTGGAGGTGCATCAAATGATGTATTAGGTAATGAATCAGTTGGAGGGTTTGGTAGTGGTTCAAATCATGCACATAGCAAATCATCCCTAGATGATATTAATTCTCGTATTTATAATCCAGGTAGCAGTCAAACATATGATGATTTCACTGTAGGTAATAATAATGCTTCATCTTCTGGTGGACCATTAGAATCATCAAAATCTGGACCAAAGCCTTCTTCTGATGATAAAGATGTAAATACTGATCAAAGTGACATTGAATTTTAACAAAGGAGGCTGATTATGGCGGAGAAAACGGAAAAGGTTGGAAATACGAAAGCAGCTGTCCAAGCAGCAAAAATTATACAGGGTGCAGCAACAGCTGGTTTACCAGGTGCGGCAATTGCGACTATTTCTGATCCAAAAGCAAGTTTTGCGTTAGTTAAGAAAATTTTAATTGCTGTAACGGTAATTATTATGCTTCCTACCATAATTATCAGTTCAATTCCTTCTTCTATTATTAATCTAATTTCAATTGATCAAACACAAGATTCGTCTTCATCTCAAGTATTTGAATCAAAATATGATGAATTTCTGACAGGGTTTCAAGAAGCCCTGTCAGATGATTTAAGTGAAGATATAGAGTGTAGAGAATTTAAAGCAAATGTCTGTGTATTAATATCTTATTATTCCATTTGGAAAGATAAAAAAATCATACCTATTTCAAGCAGTAAATTGGTATCCGATTTTAAAAAGAGAATAAAAAAAGCAGATCTTTTGCAGATTAATAAAAAGAAGAAAACCGCAACATATCGTGGTGATGATGCGTTTGCTAGGTATTTAAAGTTGTCAGATGACGAAATCGAACTTGGAAAAGCTCAAGGCTCTGTGTTAGCTTCCATTATTGATTTGAAAAATAATGGAGAAATTACAATAGACTTATCATCTGTTTTAGATGAAGATGGCGGAGAATATTTAGGGGTATCAGGAGCTGGAAAAACATACAAGCTCAGTAAATCAGATTATGAGCTATTATGTAAAATCGTTGCTCAAGAGTGTTCAGAAAATTATGATGGATCATTGGCAGTTATAAGCCATATGTGTAATCTTGCCGAATACGGTAGTTATCGTGGAAAAGGGCTTATGGGTACAGCAAAAAGCGGATGGTATTCAGCATATACAAGTGGAGCATATAAGAAAAGACATCCTGCTGCGTTTGTAAAACGTGCAGTTAAAGATGCAATCAACGGAAAAAGAAATCTTCCACCGTATGTTCTTGAATTCTGGACGGCCGGATACAAATCAAAAAACTGGAATTACTCAAGTGGCGAACGATATTATAAAAGAATAGGCGACAATGATTATTATTATAATATCAAGGATAAGAAACGTCTAAAAAAACAAACCAAAGCTTATGAAGCTGCCTTATCTGGTGGTGGATACAGTGGTGCTGTTATTTATTATAATCAAGGAGATTCACCTTGGGGAAAACATAGATTCAGAGGGCCATATGGAACTAATAAGATAAAACCAGCAGGATGTGGCCCAACGTCAATGGCTATATGTATTTCAACTATTACAGGGAAAAAAGTAACACCAATCCAAACTTGCGATTGGGCAGCAAAGCAAGGACATTATCATCAAGGTGCCGGATGGGATCATTCAACACCTGCAGCCATTGCAAAACATTGGAACTTAAAATGTCAAGGTTTAGGATATAATAAAAGCAATTTAAAGAAAGCTTTGAAACAAGGAAAGATGATTGTAGCTATTATGGCTCCTGGTCACTTCACCAAAGGTGGACATTACATTGTTTTATATGGTCTATCCAAAGACGGAAAGAAATTACAAGTTGCAGATTGTGGAGGACGAGCTAGAAATGGATGGTGGAATGTAGATACAGTATTTAATGAAGCCAGAAGCAATGCTGGTGCAAATGGTCCATTTTGGGCAATAAGTAAATAATAAATTACTCATTAAGAGAAGATACGACATTGTATCTTCTCTTTTTTAATGGAGGTTTTTATGAAACGAAATAAAAAGGTATTTAGTTTAGTTCTGTTATTAATGCTGTTAGTGGTAAGCGTTAGCGGGTGTAAAACCAAAAAACATAAGAAACCATCGACAGTAACAACAACGGAAAATAAGACAGGATTTGTACCAGATGAGAATAGTGATGATCCTGTTGATAATGAGATGCGTGACGATGAAGGAAATGTTTATGAACTTGATATTCAGAAATAAAACGGGAGGAAAAAAATGACAGAAGATAATAGAGATCAGTATGGTAGAAAAGATGAAAAGCTAAAAATTTATCGAATTCCACTGAATTTTAAAATTGATGCGTCTGTTTTAGGATTTACAATTGAGTGGAAACGCCTTTTTGAATCATTGGCAGTCGGAGCAATCTGTTTTCTAACAGCATTAATGATAGGCGGCATGTTTTCGCTTGATGCGAAAGTTATGCTTGGTATAGAGGCATTAGGTTTTATCGGTGGAACAGCAGCTTCTATGGTTGGTATCAATGGAGTATCCTTATTAGATTACCTATTAAGAATCTTCCATTTCATGAAAGAACGGAAGGTATATGGTCCTCCTGATGAAGCATATCGGGAACGATATGAATTGGAATTAGATAAAGAAAGAGTTAAAAATCAAAAAAATATTAATACAAAATTCGATGATGCAAATAGTAAAAGCAGCAAGAAAAAAAGAGGTGGTAAAAAAGAAAAAGTTGATAAAAAGGCTTTAAAAATGGAAAAGAAGAGAAAAGCCTATGAGAAAAAGATTAAAGAACAGATGATTCGTCAGGGTGAAGACCCAGTAAAAGTTGCTTCATTATATATAGAGCTTCCTAAAAATGATAAAAACAAAGAAAAACAACAACCGGATAGTTCTGAAAAGAAAGATTATCCGATTTATCGATTAGGAAGAAATATTAAAAAATCAATACAGACTCAGATGTCAAGATATCTCGGAAGTAGCAAAAATATTAGAGATCAAAAAATTATTGACGGATATGAAATTCCGACACCATTCACGACGGCAGTAGATATGATTCCAATCAAAAGTATCTCAAATGGAGTTATCATTACCAAAAATAATGACTTTGTAAAGATAATAGAAATCAATCCTGTGCGTTACGATTTAAAAACAAATCGTGAGAAAAACAAGATCATAGAAAATTTTGCCAAATATCTTAAAGTTGCACCTAAATCAATGCAGATTAAGTCGATTAGTGTGAATGCTGATCTTTCTGGAATTATTAAAGATTCAGAAGAAATTATCAGTATGGAAGATAATGAAAAATGTCGTGTTTTACAACAGGATGAAATTGAATATTTAAAACAGGTAAAATCACATTCTGTAACAAGACGCTATTACATCATCTATAAAGTCGAAAATGTAGCTAATACAGTAGATGAATCCATAAAAGCAATTAATGTCTTAAATGGTTACTATATGACAGCTCAGCACTATTTGTCCAATTGTGGGCTTAGTATTAATGAATATTCAAAAAACCATTCAGAGAACATGCTGTATAACTTGTATACTATGTTGCACAAAAATAGTCCTGTATCTTGTTATGATTATAAGATGCAGACCAGTGCCAGGTATCTGCAGGGAATTTCTGAACCAAAGGTATTAAGAAATGTTCCAATTGCAGATTTCTTTTCACCTGTGACTGTAAATGTTTCAAAACATAAATATGTAAAATTAGATGATACATATAAGGCATATTTTTATTTGTCTGGAGAAGAAGGATATCGAGAATCTGTATATGGAGACTGGATCACGAATCTGACCAATTATGATGATACGATAGATGTTGATATCTTCGTTCGTAGAGAAAATAAAGGTATTGTAAAACAACAGTTAGGTTTTGCATTGCGTAATAATAAGAGTTCTATTGAACATTTAAAAGATACTGATGTCAGCTATGATAAACGTGTTGGTCGATTAATGTCTACATATTATATTAAACAGCAGTTAGATGGCGAAGATTTTTATTATATGAGTATTCTAGTTACTTTATCCGCTAAAAGTGAAGAAGCATTAATGTTGAAGATCAAAGCATTTAAAGATGAAATGAAGTCAAAGGAAATGCAAGTATATGGATGTGAATTTATCGAAGATACTGCATTTTTAAATACGCTTCCATTAAATACACTTGATCCTAAATGGATTGAGCCAAACGCAAAAAGAAATGTTTTAACTATGGGATTATCAGCATGTTTTCCGTTCTTTTCTAATGAAATATCTGATGCAAAAGGAATTTATATTGGACTAAATAAGGAAGATGGCAGCACAATTCTTTTAGATCTGTTTAACAGATCATTATATAACAATGCAAATGTATGTGTATTAGGTGGATCTGGTTCCGGTAAAACATATCTGATTCAGTTGATAGCCATGAGATATCGAAAGAAACGAATGCCAACTTATGTTATTGCTCCATTAAAAGGGTTTGAATGGAAAAGAGCATGTCTTGAATTAGGTGGTACATTCATAGAGCTGTCAGAAACAAGTTCTAGCCACATTAATATCATGGATGTAAGAGTTAGAGATACGAGTGCAGATGCAATGATCGATAGTGTAACCGAAAATAAATCAGCTATGTTAGCAAAGATTTCTGTATTAAAAACATTCTTTTCCCTGCTTACAAGCAATCTATCTCCAGCAGAACAGGATGATCTTGAGGGGGAATTAGATATTGCATTAACTAAGGTGTATAGAAAATATGGAATCACAGAAGATAATGACTCTTTGTTCGATGAAAATGGAAATTATAAAGAAATGCCAATCCTTGGTGATGTATATGAAGAATGTCAGAAGGATGATTATGAATGTATGAGTCCATTGTTAAAACAGCTGAAAAAGTTTGTCTATGGTACTTATAAAGGATTTAATAATCGTACCAATGTTAATCTGGACAATCTGTATATCGTGTTTGATGTTTCCACGATCGGAGCTAAAAATTTACTGCCAATAGTTATGTTCATTGCAACGGATTTTGTGTGGAGTAAAGTTAAGGAGGATCGTACACAGGATAAAATCGTACTGCTTGACGAAGTTTGGAAGTTAATTAATACAAATGATACAGTAGCAGAATATGTTTTGGAACTCTATAAAACTATTCGTGGTTATGGTGGCGGTGTTGTTTGTGCTACACAGGATTTAACTGACTTTACAGCATTGAAAAATGGTATGTATGGAAATCGTATCTTATCCAACTCCAGTGCTAAGATTATTATGAAAATTCAGTCTGAAAATCTAAATGAGATTCGAAGAGTATTCTCTTTAACAGAAGATGAATTTGACAGTATTCTAGCTATGAAAAAAGGACAAGGTATCTTAATATCCAATCAGGATAATGTCATGATTAATGTTATGGCGAGTGAAAAAGAAGATCGCCTAATCACTACAGATGCAAGCAAACTAAGAGGATATTATGGAGATTCCAAGCAAATAGAAAGAGAACAACAACGTAGAATTGCAGGATAAAAGAAAGGAATGTGATATTTATGATGAAACAGAGAGATTTTAAAATATCTCCTAGCCGTGGATTAAAAATACAGGAGACGATCAGCAATGAGCTGATTGGACGTTACAGACAGTTGTTAATGTCTCAATTATACAGCTGGTTTGATGAAGGGGATGGAAATGTTGTATATAGGGCGGTAACGAAGTTGCTAAAAAAAGGAGTATTTACAATTGTCCCAGATCCTAAAGATCAAGGAAGAGAACTGATCAAGGCAGCGTTTTATAGTCAGGTATTAGATAAAGAAATGCTTGCAGCATTTTGGGCGTTAATTTTTCTACGGAATATAAAGGCAAATGATGATGTTGCCTTAGTAACACATTATCCGGACAAAGGTGATACCTGTGCAAAAATCAGTGCCTTCTTTGAAGATTCTGATGTGGAAACACAGATTCTATATTGTAAACAGGGATTTGAGAATCGAGATTATGCGGCAATTCAGTTTAATGAACCGGATGAAGAAGAGTATCTTCCAGATCGGTTTGTGATTATCGAAAATGAAGAACAGATTCCTCATATTCGCTTTTCGAATATTGTTGCGTATTTGATGGTAGAAGAAGATGGAACTGTTTCTGTAATTGATGCAGAAAATGAAGAATAATACAAAACATTATAAATATCACAAATTACTAATATTGTGCATGATGTGAAAATGCAAAAATATATGTAAAGTGTGTGATTTGTGTAAAATACACACATAAAACATTATAAATGTAGAAAATGTAGGTTTTATATCTTACAGATATTACATATCATGCACATTCTAGTATTTATTGCGATATTTGTGTGCTATTTATAGATAAAGAAATATATAAAAGGAGTACGGCTATGAAAGTAAATGTTAAAGAAGTTGATATTTTTAGAAGAATGGGGAATGTTGAGGGGGATAGAGAGGGAAGATCACAACAAATGACACATCAGGCAAATTTAATTCTTCAAAAAGCGAATGATGAAAAGAGGGATTATTTGGTTCGAGCTTTAACAAAAAGTGTTGAAACAAATACTAAAATAAGAGGATTGCTACAGACTTCCCTTAGTGAAACTGATCTTTCTTATTCTATTCAGATGGAAGATGCTTATACAATGGCTGTTCAAATGGTAAATGATCTAAGAAGAGTTATTCAAATTGGGGACGGTATTATCGTCAAAAATGGCGAAGCTAAGCGTTATGGACGTATAATTGAACCACTTGATGTTCCAGTTGAAATTCATTATATAAATGGTCTTTTCAAGATTCAGATTCCAACCCTTCCATCCAGAGGAATTAAGAAAGATTCTGACTTAAAAGCAATCGAGGATGCTGTACATAATGCTATTGAAAGGTTCTTTGAACATAATGTTGAAATAGCGGCCCAAGCACGTAAATTTGCTGGTAAAAAGTATGTAGTTCATGAGCAATATGTACTGCCAGTAAGTGAAACAATTGATATTGACAGGATCGATTTTTCTAATATTATTGATATGTTATCTATAGAATTTTGCTATGGATATGATGATTCAGATTATCTACGAAAGCATGTTCAGACAGTAAAAAATTGGGGAACCAGAAGTTATGCGAACCTGTATATTGTCCTAGAAGATGAATATAAAGAAAAGCTTGAATGGATTGAAAGGGATCTGTAAAAGGGGGTACTTTTTGTAATTAAAGTGCATGATCATAATAAGAAAAAGAGGGTACTTTTCTGCTGTAAAAGGGGGTACTTTTCTGTCCTTAAACGGGGTACTTTTTACGTTAAAGGGGGTACTTTTCTGTCCTTAAACGGGGTACTTTTTGTACAAAAACCGAAAAGCAGAAAAGTACCCCCTTTTAGTGCAAAAAAAATAATTAAAAATCCAGTAAAAATGCGGGTTTCAAGACTTTTAATATGCCGCCAAAGAATCGAAATACAGCCCTTACAGGTTCATAGCCTTTACATCATTAATCAACATAAGGAAAAGAGGGCGAAAGGCATGGGTTGAGAATAAAACGAAAACGGCAGCAAGAAAAATGGAAAATGGGGATGATAAGTAGGAAGGAAGGCGTGATAAATGACTGATACAGAAAAGAGAACAAGAAGAAAAAGAACGATGTCAATGATCGGGACAAAGGGGTATTTTCTCAAGATCATTGCAATGTCAGGGGCGATTGATCTGGAAGGGATCAGGATATTTTACCAGACTCATAATGGAAGAAGAGTTAAGGATAAGAACATGAAAATATTAAGGGAGAATGGATATATACAGAAGGCTGTCTTTAGAAGAAAAAGCTATTATCATCTCACTCAAAAAGGAAAAGATATTGTACTGGCAGGAGAGGTCAAGAATACCTTGGACTGCTCGGAATATCTGACAGGAAATGTTGTCACAAACATAATGCCGTTATCATACAAAGACAATAAAGATAAAGTGCAGCGATGTATTTATCAGGGGCGGATATTAGCCGAGATGTATCAAGGAAGGATACCGATATTCTGGACTGATAAAGAAGATATCTTTAAAAATGAGAAGAAAGTAAGATATGTTTTGGAGCAGAGGATGGAAGAGGCCGGCAGTAAGAAAGATACTTTGATGAATATGGCAGAATATGTATCCGCAGCGAAGCGAAGCGAGTTGGGATTGGATGATGATGCATGGGAGAGGCATGAATATGACAAGAGATATGGCCTCTATCTATACGGAAGAGAGGAAAAGAGTCTGGCAACATATTATCCTGTCATGGAGATAAAGAATCACAAGAACCCTGCATTAAAGCAGAGCCGGGCATTAGGATGTCTAGTAGTAAAGAAAAATGCACCGTATGCAATATATTATATGGATGATAATCTGATCCGTTGGAAACCAAAGGCAGAAGCAGATATGAGGAAATGGGTAGGAAATGCTTGCGAAAAGATATTTAAGGGAAGGTATCAGGGAGACAGTGAATTTGTCAGAGGATTATTCATCGTAAAAAACTACGAAGTTGTCTATCGAATGATCATGGAAGAAGAACAGAGCCGGATCAGAAGAAATATTACATTGGATAATCGAGTATACACGCAGAATCACTATACAACACTGGAAGATATGGAATTTTATTATAATCCTGAATTAAGTGTAAAGATCATAGATGAAATAGTGAAAAGATATGGAATAGAAAACCGTAATGGACGTTTTATATATAATGGGATGAGAGCATGGTTTGGCTTTCGTGTTTCATCTTTGGATATAGAACAGATGAAATCCGGATATGTTTTTTGTATGCGAAGCCAAGCGAAGCTGTATGAGGGATTGGGAATGTATCCAATAGAGATTAATGATATTGTGGCAGCAGTAAGAAATGCTTAATATTGTTGCAATAGGGAAATTATTTAAAACCTATAAATGCTGCGAAGCTGATTGTACGATGAAATAAATTATGTTATAATTTTTATAATGAAGTCAGTAGGTGATAATACTTACTGGCTTTTTGTTTTATAAAAATATATTTGGAATTTATAAGAACTAATTGGAATATCGCTTCCATAGGAACTACTATACTGCATAGGAATGATAATTCGCTAGAAGCATATGACGATAATCGATATATATTTTATGTGTATTATTTTGTAAAATGCAGGTATAAACATAAAGGAAGGATGTGAGAAGTGATAATGAATCAGTATTATACCTTTGATCAGCTGGCCAAGATGATTCCAAAAATATGTAGAGAACAAAGACATTTCTTAAGGCTATCACAGAAGAATGTTGTAGAGAAGCTTGAGGAAGAAAAAGGAATCATAATAGATCAATCGAAAATCAGTATGTTCGAATCAGGAAAGATTAGGATTCCAGATTTCTTGTCAGATTACTGCTCAATACTTGATATTTATTTTCCAGCTCCTTCTTATCGAAAGGAGTATCTTATGAAAGGAAACAATATTACCAGAAAAACAATTTTGGAGGAAATAAAATACATCAAAGAAGTAGTAGAAGATATTATAGATGATATGTGGCAATATAATATTGCTGATTGTGAAGATATTGATATCTGTTCAGTTGGAGAATATTATTGTGCCAAAGCAAGTATTCCAGTTGTTTGCGAAGATGAAATTCCTTATCTAAGTAATAATTTTATTTTTGCGTTTAGGGCAGATAGTGATGGACCTAAATTATGTGGAAGGATGCAAATCCATTCTGTATTATCAACAGCTTATATAAATAGCGGTATGGATAATGAGATTTTGTTATTTACCGATGGGGAATCAGCTGATCTTGGGAAAATGGCACTGTATATGCACAATATGATGAGGAAACATATTAAGAAGCTTACAAACCAAAGTTGCGATAATATTAGTAATGATCTTGGATTAATTTCAGATGAATTTTTTATTCGATTATTAGAGCATAGTGTTCTTTTGATTGGTGACATTTATGTATATGAGACGGATCGAAAAAAAGGCTGTTTTACATCTATGATGAAATATCTTTGGCAATGGTTTGGACAAGATTCTACATGGATCTGTAATACATCTCCAGTTTATTTAAAAGAATATGAATACGAAGGAATGGACGTTGATTATGATTATCCAGAAGAAGCAGATGCAGATGTTCAATCTGTAGTTGATACCAATATAAAGATTTTTGAAAAGTTTGGTGATGTAGAGATTGTATCATTAGACAATATGACAAGTGGAGAATTTCCTTATATTGTTCATAAGGGAAACTTCTAATATTAAATATTGGGAGAAACTTAAAAGGCAGTAAGTAGTGATACCTGCTGCCTTTTTGTATGTAAATTAGTGACTATGAAGAGAATTTTGAAGGGAGTAACACGATGAAAGAAAAGAAACTACCAAAATCAGTTTGTGATGATTTCCAAGAAAGAAGCGAAGCGATTGGATCAAAAGGTGTTGTCGTTAAAGTGGGACTGGTTGGAGAAGGTAAGTCATTTTTAAGTCAAAATATGACTTATTGTCCAAACTGTGGAGATCTTGTGCATTTTACAGTGCAGGATGAGGTGCTAGAGGAAGAATTTAAAGGAGTTATGAACAAAGAAATTATGATTAAATTTCCATTCCGTGTAGGGCGTTGTAACGAATGTGGTCATGAAGTAGCGACCGACAACGAATATAATTTTAGACGTTCGGATGCAAAATGGAAAGCATATCGAGAACAAGAACAGAAATAATATATTGGAGTAGAGAAGAAGGAAGGAAAACAAAATGACGAAGATCGTTGATATTGAAGATATCAGAAAAAAGAGGGAGAAGAAAGAAATAGGAATTCCTATTGAGAATATCAATAAAAAGGAATTGAAAAGACGAGGTCATGAGATTGGAGACATTCTTGGATGTGATGAGAAAGGGGAAGAGATCTGTGTCCGAAAAGGAAAAGGGAACCTCTATGTAGACGGGGACATGGAAAAAGAACAATTGTTTGATTTTATGAGAAGTCAGATCTATCAGAACATACAAAGAGGAGATTCCATGGTGATCGTAGATCTCGGAAGCAGGATATATAAAAGAGAATTATGGATTTATCTAACAATTCATGGGTATCGGGTAGACAGTTACAATATGGACTGTATGACTGAATCTGACTGTTTTAACTGCTTGGATGGATTAGGAGCAGAGAATGAGGAACAGATCGTAATGATTGCAAATGACATCATTGATGACCAGAAATATAAGTTCATGACATATCCAGTAGAAACCGCCTGTAAAGCATTGTTGTCTGCGGTTCTGCTTGCATCATTAACAGAAATGGAAGAATCGGACAGAAATATGTTGGAGATCGCAACGATCTTTCGACTAGGTGTTTCAGGAACAATGTTGGATAAGATTCTGCACGTGATGTTTGAAGAATTAGATGAAACGAGTTCAGCGAAGCAGTTATTTGCAATGTATAGCGAAGCAGAGGAAGGAATTAGGATGGAAGCCATTCAAAAGATTGGTAATGCATTGGCGGTATATGAAAAACGAGCGAATGGTAGCCTGTGTGATAATTTCCGTACAAACCGATACGACATGGAAATGCCTGTCAAAGAAAAGTCTGTATTGTTTATTGAATCTGGACAGCTTCCAGAAGATAAAGTGTTGTTCAGTGTATTTATGGAGAGACTATATGATTCCATGTTAAAGAAAGCAGAGGAACGGCAGCAGGATGTCACAGTGATGTTGTTGGATTATCCGTATTATGGAGGACTCTGTGGACTGGAAAAATATATGGAAGAAGGTCCAGAGAAAGGAATCTGTACAACATTGTATGAGGATGATCGAAAGCTTGATGGAAGCGGCTATGCACCGCATCTGGTAGAACTGTATAGCCTGTGTGATATTTCAGTATGTATCAAAGATACAGAAATTCCTTTGTGCGAGATAGAAAAGTGCGAAAATCCGGTGACTGGGGAGTGTTCAAAGAGAAAAGATGGGTTATGCTACTATCCGGCTACAAGGAACCAGTGTAAGGAATTTATTATCGGATATGATCGTGACAAGGAAGAAGCAATGTTTGTAACAGGGTATCTTTACAATCCAGGGGATCATCCATATAAAATTCCGGAAAATGTAGAAGAACTTCTAACGATGTGGAGCGAAAGTAATTCAACGACAGCTGCCATAGACGAAGAAGAGGAAGAATTAATAAATAAGTGGGGCAAATTAATCTGTATTGATGTAGATGATCTGATTGAAATCAATGATCTGATCAAAAAAGATGGCTATGACGCAGAAGGATTTCAATTAGAAGAAGTGCCACACCCAAATGTATATTGCTTTGTTAATCATGAAAAGAAGCAGTGTTTTGATGTTGTGAGATTTGCGGATGGTCCGTTGAATTTTTCTTATCTTGGATATGAAGATATAGGGGATACTTCCGTATTGGTAAACAAGCCGGCGGATTCCATCAAGGATGCAATTGAGAAGTATAAGGATGTTGCAGGACAATTTGTATAGTTTATATTAAAGTCAGAGAAAGGCAGAGATCATTTTTGAGGTCTCTGCCTATTTTATTGGTCATGGACCAGAAATAAGGATTGTACAGATCATAAATATTATGGTGATCAACGTACAATCTTTTTTCATATCAAAATTTAGGAATGCGAAAGGAGAAAATTTGTGATTGGAAACGTTAATACATACCTGACTAATCCAGGCAGTAACAATCCCCAAAAAGTAATTGATTATTATTCAAATTCAGACTTTGAATATAATATTCGCGTGGGAGACTATTGTAAAGTCACATTAGACAGCAACCTACTTTACTGGATATCAGGCATTGTGGTTGAAATTGATGAAGAAGAGAATGCTTTTTCGATAAAGGATTCTAATGGTAGTGTCACTAAAATTTCTTGTGACAATATCTGTGATATACAGTCCGGAGAAGAATTGCAGGATTGCTTATAAATCATATAAGAACAGGCTCACAAAAAGGTGAGATTAAGAAACTATAAAATCAAAAGTAAAGGAGTAAAGAAGTATGTTAGAAACAGAATTTTTATTTTTTCAGGGAATGAAGAAAAGAATTGACCAGAGAATCAGTGAAGGAAATTACGATGAGGCAGCAGTCAGTATGCAGAAATGCATGGAGTACATATTAAATAGTCTTGATGGTAGAAACAATGATTATCAGAAAGTTTGTGTATTGTTTGAAGTTCAGGCAAGGGTTATGGAAAATCATCCTCAATACCCTTTTTATTGGCATGAATGGGAAACAGTCATTAAATATTGTGATCAGCAGATGCATTTGCAAGGAAAACCGATTGATTTAGAACAGTTAAAATCAGATACTGTAATTGCACATCAAATGTTTGAAAAAATTGTACAAGATTATCTCAATCATGGAGATAGTGTTATTTCTAATAAACTTAACAATGAACATAGACCAGAAAATCAAAGACCTCAACAAAAAACTAAATGGCAGTCACCCGAAACGAAAATCATTCATCCAGCAGAACCTTCCATGCAAGAAAGATTCAATCGTGCATGGAAAAAGGTAAATGATGAAGAAGCGGCAGCAGGTGAGACAGATGAAGGAGCTCTTGAAGGAGCAGTTAAATGCATGATGGAAAAATAAAGAAGGGAAGGGCATTTCTATGTGTAAGAAGATAGAAACAAATGAAAATTTCTTTTCACTAGGAGAAATTTTAGTTAGAGAAATTAGTCCAGAACTATTAAAACAGGAATCTGAAACAGGAGATATTCTTGGATGTAATGCAACAGGAGAGAAAATTTTAACGACAACAGGATATGGGAACCTAAATGTAAGAAGCAGCAATTTGTCTGGCAGGGAACCATTGATTGATTTTGCACGAAATCAGATATATCAGAGAATACGGAGAGGAGATTCCATTGTAATCATTGATCCAGAACGAAGACTCCATACCAGAGAAATGTGGATTTACTTAACGATTCATGGATATTGCGTAGACAGTTATGATCTTGACTGCATGGATGGATCATGTTGTTTTAATTGTTTATCTGGATTTGACAAAAAATTAAGAAAAGAAGATTTAGATCTAATCCAAAGGATCGCAAATGATATTATTAATGATCAGCGACATAATGTTCCTTTTGCAGTAGATAAAATTTCTAAGATATTGTTATCTGCAGTTATGATAGCTGCGATTACAGAGATGGAGGAAAAAGATCGAAACATGGTGGAAATTGCAACAATCTTTCGATTAGGAGTTTCAGGTATCATGTTAGATAAAATCCTTCATGTAATGTTTGATGAGATAGATATTTCTCATCCTGGTAAGAAATTATTTGAGATTTACAGCGAAGCACCTGTCGGAATTAAGTTATATGCAATTCAAAGGGTTGCTGATGCATTGAAAGTGTATGAAGATTATATAAGTGAAAACTTTAAGCTCCATCAATACGATATGGCAATGCCGATTAAACAGAAATGTGTATTGTTTGTAACGCCGGGAAAAACTGCACAGGATAAGGTTTTGTTTAGTTCTTTTATGGAAAAGTTATATGACATGATGATAGCAGCAGCTGATCTGAATCCGAAACATCCAAAGGTTCAGGTTGATCTCTTTGATTATCCGCTTCATGGAGTCATTGAAGGTTTAGATGATTATATGAAATATGGAAATGATAAAGGAATCTATACTACTCTTTACACAGAATGTAAGGATATTGAAACTATTGATCAAGAAGAGTGTATGGAGCATATCAATGAAATATACGATCATTGCAAAATAGACATTCTGATCGAAGATACAGATTCTTCCCTGCATTACACACATAAATGTGGAAATACAACCATCGGAGAAGAACCAGAGATTCCAGGAATGTCATGTCATTCTAATGATCCAAAATATCGTGAGATTATAAAATGCAAAGATAATGAAGATGCAATCGAATGTCATTGTTATATGTACAGATCAGAGAATCATCCTTATCCGATTCCAGAAAATACAGAGGACCTATTAACGATGTTTAGTAAACGGAGATAACCAAATACCAATATAAAAATAGCGGGCTTTTCCTTTTATCATGAGAATTACCGCTATTCTTATATTGGCAAACAATACATAAAGGAGTATTGACATGAAAAAAGATAATATAAAGCAAAATTTTCGTAAGCCGGTTGGACGTGATCTGGAAATCGTATCAGAAGATATGCTGAAAGAGAAAGATGTAACAGGGAATATCATTGGATATGACAAGTTATATAATCTCATCATCTTACAGAGGAAGAATGGAAATTTATATGTTGAAAGTGGAGCTGGAAGAAATCCGATTTATGATTTTGAGAAAAATCTGATTTATCAAAGTGTAAGAAGAGAAGATTCCATTGTGATCACTGATCCAGAAAGAGAAATCTGCACAGAACAAATGCAAGATTATCTAATGAAGCATGGATATGCTATTAAAATCTACAATGCGGAAAGTATGAGAAAAACACAGGATATGATATCTGTAGATTCTCTTACAAAAGAAAAAACAATCTGGTTTATCGTTACCAGACAATATCATAAGGATCAGTCCGTATTTCGTACATTTATGGGAAATTTGTATAAATCTCTGATCACATCTGCTGAAAATGCGAAAATGCGAAGCAATGTTCAAATGATTCTTTTTGGATATCCGATGTATGGAAGAATTGAAGGGATTCTTGAATATATGGAACATGGAAAAGCGGCAGGGATTTATACGGCTATATGTACGAAAGACTGGATAATGCGTGGTCCGGCAGACAGAGAATGGTTGAAAATCAAAAAGGACAATGAAAAGTACAAAATATGTCGAAATAGTGACATAACCATGTATGTTGGATTACGTGGATTTTTTGATATTGATGATGGCGAAAGTGATCCATGGAAGGATAAGACATACGAAGATTTTTATATTGGCGGCTATTTTATCTCAAGATATGAGCAAGATGCTGGTATTTATTATAAGAATTCCAAAGGCGAAAAAATAGAAGATGCTGGATGTAATCAATATATGTCTAAAAAGAATCCCTATGGAATCCAGAAAACATGATTATAAAAATCGTACTCTGGCAGCAGCAAGATTAAGAAAGGAATTAGAAATGTTAAGTGATAAGGTAAAAAAGTTAATGAATTTTGGTCCACACTTTCATATCTGTGATGTATCTGAAATCACAGAGGATCATATCCATTTGGAAAGTTGGAACCATGATATTAAAAAAGAAGAATTTGTTGAGATTGCACGGTTGATTGAAAAGGATGGATATGACATTGAAGGGTTTGAATTAATCGAGATTCCACATCCAGAAGTCTTTTGTTTCGCTAACTATGAAAAAGAAGAATATTTCGATGTTATAAAGCTGAATGGCAAATGGCAGTTTTCTTATTTAGGATATGCTAAAGGTGATGGTAATTCTAAGACTTTGGCTAATTTCCCAGTAACTTCCATTGCAGAGGCTGTTGAGAAGTATCTGGAATCTTGGTAATGTTAACTATCAATACGTAAAAATGAATGACAAAAGAAAGTTATAAAATACGCAGGCAAAAACCAGTGGCTTGTCATGGGTTCGGTCAGGATATACAACACGAAAAGAGGCTTTCCTTTTGTAATTAACACAATTATAATTATTATTGGCAATCAATAATAAAAGAAAGGTGTTTTTCAAATGTATTATATACTTGACGGAAAGAAAATCAGAGAGCTTATGGAACAGCAGAACATGAATGTATCAAAATTGTCAGAGCTATCAGGAGTGTCACAGAGTTGTATTCGGAATATTTTAAATGAAAAAGCAATGAGTACAAGAATCAACACTGCAATGCATCTGGTAGGAGCATTAAATATGGATGCTGAAACAATAACCTGTGAAGATCTGCTAAAGCTAATAAAAGAAGTAAATGTATAAAAAGTAATTTGGATCATTATAATAATTTTTAAAAAGAGAAGGTTTTGAATCTTCTCTTTTTTTGATGCAAATTATTTTGACTATTTTCTGCTATTTTTTCTAATGTTAATAAAATAGTATTTATATAACGTAAAAAACCTCGTATTTTTACGAGGTTTTTAAATAATAAATGTATATCATTATTGATGCCCTATAGGCGATATTTAGAAAAAATATTTTGTTTGTATGTTTATTGTATCAAATATTATGCTTATAGTCAATAAATTAAGAAAGTGAGGTAAAATAATGCACGGTGAAGAAGTGATAAATGAGTTAGGTGAAGAAATATCAAAAGGGAAAGGATGCATTGTGTTTGATTTTGCATGTTATTTTCCATATGCCGATCAAGACTTTCTGATATTCAAATTTAAGCTTGGAGAAGAAGAATTAGAGCCTTATAAATATAATCATCGATATCCTAATAAAGATTATGTGACAATCTCTAAGAAAATGGGGAGAAGGGTGAGCAGAATCGGATACCCAGTTTTTGTAGATCTTAATGAGGAGTATTTCTTTATACTTGAAATCGAAGTTGGAATAAAGGACTACAAAACAGTAAAACTTGATTTTCCTGTGATTGTAAAGCTTACAGAGGAAAAACCTGTATGCAATCTTGGATTTCGTTTCAATTTCGATGCAGCAACATTTCAATTTGAAAGCTATTATGAGCATGAAAATGATGGTATCATTGGACATAGACATACAATTTGGACCAATAAGGAGGATCATAATATTGAAAATGCAATCGTCATAACACCTTTAATTCAAGTGAACCCAAAGAATGGTGTATATGTAGCAGAAGTGTTAACTCCGCATCCACAAACATTTGAACATTTTATGTGTTGAGAAAAAATAAAAAGGCTTGGAAAATCGTTCCGAGTCTTTTTTGTATATGTAATTTTTATGAAATAGTAAAGGAGACAGCAGAATGGATAATAAGATTATTATATCAAAATCAAAGTTGATAAAGAGTTTAAACTTTTCCGAATCCAATAGGCTTATTTTAGGAACATCTGGTGAAGGACAACCTATACATTGGAAACGTGAAATGATAATGGATGAATATGCCAATATCGGGGCTGCAAAAATTTCAGATAACGATAAATGGATAGTAATAAACAGCGATTCCAACGAGCTTACTTTTGTACCAAAAGATAAAAACGATACGGAACTTGTGATCTGCAAAAATGTTTGTTTGAAAAAAAACGGAGAAGATACTCATGTTCTATTGATTTTTCAAAAAAGCGGTGAATTATTATCTAAGGCAAGAAAATATATTAAAAGCAATAATGATAGGTTTTATAATTTAGCATTGGATCTGCGGCCAGGTGTAAAAGAGCAAATCAATCAAGAAAGTGATGTGGAAGTGCAGCAGTTGATCGATAAGATTTTGCAAGTGGAATCCGAAGAAGAATTGTCTTTATATGATCGAATAATCGCAAGATTACTTCAAAGTATAATCCTTTATTTCTTGGAAACAGGAAGAAACGATGGACTGGCAATCAGGATATTAGACACATTGCTGATAAAAGATGTAGATGTAATGAATCTAGCATTTATAGGGTTTAAAAATGACAGCGAAGCAATGAAACAATGGAATGTTCTGACTGAAACATTAGATCGTCATATGCTGAAAAGTATATGGGATAATGCTACCAAGTATGCTTTAGAATATATGATAAAGAATGTAATGAAATTGGAACAATATAAAAAAGAACATACCGTATTATATATAACTGGTTCGGAAATGAGTTCAGATCTTTATATGTGGTTATGTACGATTATGACAATAGATAAATTTATACAGGCATGGGAAGATTGTCCTAACTATTCTGAATATCACGAATATTTAAGAGAAAGATTCTCAAAAAGAAAGAAAAGTGATCCATTATCTTGCTTTCTTAAAGCTGAGAATATCAGGATCGAACATATTGTTTTTGCGGATCAGATGAAAAATGCAGATCGTCATGTTTCAGAACAGACGGTTAATAAACTGATAAAGGATATGAAAGATACCATTTTAGAAGATTTATTGGATGATTGGATAATTTGGAAAGTTTGTGATTTTGAAAATTATAAAGGGATTGCTAATGCGAAATATTCTTGTAAGAAAATAGGATTTAGTAAATACATCGCATCGATCAGAAAGGAAAATTTACAGGAAAAGCAGAAAAGAATTGCTAACATGATAAGCATAAAAGAAGAGAAGAAAATAAGAGAAAGTGCAGATACTTTTAATCAATATGTTGGATGTGAAGATATACTTTTAATACGAGCATCTGTACCATCTTTTTATATGTGTTATTATGTGCAGGAATTAAAACAACATGAAATGATTGTTGAAGCTAAACCGGATTTCTTTAATTCTTTATATTGTATAGATATCTATATTAAAATAAAAAAGGATTAATGAAAGAAATTGTGAATACTGAAAAAGATGTTATTAATTAAACAAAATAAATCATAAAAAGTTTTCTGCATTTTATATAGTAAAATATATTTTATGTGTAATTTGTGCTATAAACATATGTTTGCTATAATTGTAGCAGTGAGTAATAATTTTCATATTATGTATATTAAGGACGGAAAGGAGAAGTATATTTCAAATGTTCTAGCTATAAATTTTTACACACTCGCAAATTGATTGTTAAGGAAAGAAGAAATGAATGAAAATGTAGAAAAACGAGAAGCAATTATCAATCCTGAAATATTACCAGAAAAATTAAGTGTGATCATAAAAGACGAAGATGGAAAGCTGTATGAATCTACGAAAGATAATCTGAGACAAAAAGGATACAAAATTAAAGAGTTAGAATTTAAAAAATTCATAAATTCTGATACTGATATTCAAAGACAGATTGAAGATATAAAAACGATTCGATCAGAAATATTAGAAAACGCTACTGCGGAAATTGAAAGTATTGATTTTTTACAAAGAGCCAGTGATAATCTAAGAAGCAAAGAAGATTCGAATGAAGAGCTGATCGAATTATTACTTCCTTCACTTCTTTTATTGCACATGGAAATGAGCAGCTACTTACGAGAAGAAGCGGAATGGTCACAATTATTAAATAATAAAACTGCTTTATATGTGACAGGTCGAACTTGTGATCATGGAGAATATTCTGTATTGTATGCAATATTAAGTACATATTACGAAATGATAATGAAAAATCATATCGTGTTTATCACAAATGGCAACATTAAATAATATACAATAGAAGTAAAAACAAGGAACAATTTATCCACCGATGAGTTGTTCCTTGTTTTTTACAAGATAAATGTCTAAGAATTACAGTTATCATCTAAAACAGCGATTACTTAATCTTAAGCAGATTAAAGACTAAATATTATAACATAATTTAATACAAAAAACTTGGTTTATAAAACATAATTTTTTATTACAAAAGGAGATAAACTTAATCATTATTTCTAGCAGTGATCATTTTTGATCGCTGCTTTTTTCTTTGTCCAAATTTAAAGAACAGGTCCGTGTCAGAGACGGAAGTTCCGGTCGGAACAGCAACTAATCAATCGAAGATTCCATGGAAGGAGGTCTAAAAGAATCTTCACAGAAGCAGAAAGGAAGGACAAAGAACATGAAATTTAATGATCAAAAAGAAGTAGAGATCAAAAGCACAAAGAAAAAGGAGGAAAAATCAGAAGAAAAGAAAAATCTGGCAGCAGGAGATGTCAAAGATGCTCTTGTTGGCGGAGTGAAAGGATTTTATACCGTAAAAGACAAGAAATTACGGAGAAAAAGAATCCTTCTCACAATAGGAGAATTGTTTCTGGTCTATATATCAGGAATGATCAGTGTGAGTTATCAACCGGCGAAGCTGTTTGGAGAAAAAGATTACAGTTTTTTTAATTGTATTGGATCATTTTTCTCATTTGTGGGAATCGCAATCTTCATCTTGTCTAATGTAGTGGCATATTTTGCGTTCCACTGGTTTCTTGAAAAATCAGGGCGTGGAGAAGATTATCGGATCAGTAAGAACGGAACTTACGGAACAGCAAAGTTATTAAATGACACAGAAGATGAAGCAGAAGCTTTAAAGAGGATTCCTATCGATCAGCTGGATGATCCGGAAATTGATGGAAACATTCTTGGATACATGGAAGATACGAAAGAAGTTATTGTGAAGGATGTTCATGGAAATGCCAACCGAAACATCGCGGTATGCGGAGGTCCTGGTACCGGTAAATCACGTACTCTGGTACGTAACATCATCTTCCAGTGTGTAAGACGTGGAGAGTCTATCTTTATCACGGACCCTAAAGGTGAAATGGCCGAAAGTATGGCAAAGTATCTGAAAAAGAATGATTATATTGTAAAATACTATAATCTAAAGAACTTTGAAGCTTCTGATTCCTTCAATTGTTTGCAGGGACTGAATAACGAAGAGGGCCATGCTTTTATTAATGTACTGGCTGATATTATCATGAAGAATACAGCAAGTATGTCCGGATCTGGTGGAAACGCAAATGCGGCACTGAATCTTTTGATCGCATTGATGCTGTTTGTTGTAACAGAATTGCCGGAAGAAAACCAGAACATGGTAGAACTCTATAATCTGATCACGTTAACAAATCCAAAAGTATTGGATGCGATCTTTGATGGATTGGATGCAACACATCCAGCAAAGAAACCATATCTGATCTATGCTCAGTCTTCTGAAAACTTCCGTTCCAATATTACAGCAGACGTTGCAACAAGACTGTTAGTATATGCTCAGGAAGGTGTTCAAAGTATTTCAATTCACGATGAGATCGATCTGACATTACCAGGAACAGAAAAATGTGCTTACTTTATTATTACACCGGATCAGAACTCTGCGTATGATTTCATGGCTTCATTATTTCAAGCGGTGGCTTATAATAAGCTCGTCAAATATGCAGATGATAAAGCTAAGGGTGGAATCTTACCAGTCAAAGTGCAGATGTTGTTAGATGAATTCCCAAATAGTGTGACGTGTTCCGCATCACAAAACGGTAGTAATAACCGACAAAAATGCGGCGTAATTGTATTTATTCAATATAAATCTGATTGCGAACTATATAATCAATTGTTTCAAATGATGGGGTAACGCCCGGAAGGGAACACGCTAAACCTTCGAATAGCGTCAAGTGATGTAGACATTTGAGGTTATAAGCTCGGAGAAGTCATATGAAGTATACCCTAACGTACAGACGAGGAAACATTTCCAGAGGTGGAGATTGTGTACGACAGTGTGGGCGGGGTTTTCCTATGGTTAGAATGACTTATGATAGTCTGACAAAGTTTCGAATGTACGGCTCTATAGGAATAACCTGTAGAAATGCAGGAGCATCAGATCAAATGATGTGTGTGCGAGGAAGAGTAAAATTTGTTTGTGCTGAAATTCCTTGTATGTTTACAGGACATACGTTTCATAAGAAATGCACACAGGGTTAAAGAAACGACCTAAGGGAAAACAATGCTAGGTTATATGGAACACGGAAAGCTGCGGACAAGAGAACTGGCTACACAGTGAAAAAGTATCTTGGTTATGACGAAAGGCAGCAAATGAAACTGCTGCTATAAGTATATTTATCGTAGTGAGAGCAGAGGCACAGTACCGATGAAACAGTGATAACAAGCTGCGGAGGGATAGCCTCAAGCCGGTATAAATAATATCGGTGGAACGCCGTATGACGGGAAACTGTCATGTACGGTGCGGGCCAGGGGAAAAATCCGAGATATTATCAGAGATTTACCTATTGGCATTTGGAGAAATCCCAGATTTTGGAAAGAAAATTTCAACAGTCCGAAGTCGTGGTATTGCAACAACCATTATCTTTCAGGCAATCACGCAGATGCAGAACCGATATCCGAATGGATTATGGGAAGAGATTCTTGCAGCCTGTGATACAAGCCTGTTCTTAGGATGTAATGACGAAACCAGTGCGAAATATTATTCTGAAAAGAGTGGTATTTCGACTATTGAAGTTGGTACAGAACAGAGATCCTTAAAAACGCTTCGAATCACGGATTACACACCAGAAGTACGTCAATCAGAAGGAGAAGGAAAGCGTTACGTGAATAATCCAGATGAATTACAGCGATTCAAATATAAAGATGAATTGATCTTCTGCAAAGGATTTAATGTATTCCGTTGTAATAAGTTTGATTATGAGCTTCATCCAGAAGCAAAGAAGTTAGAATATGAGAAAGCAATTGAGCATGTGCCGGAATGGAGAAAGAGAGAAGAACCATACCAGCTGTATGTTCTAAGATATATTCCTGGTACAGAAGCATTTGACCGAAAAGCATTTGCTGCAGCTACTGGAGATAACAAAGAACATACGATGAGCAGTTCTACATCAAAAGGAGCAAAAAAGAATACGATTAATAAACCGCATAAAAATAAGAAGAGCAAGAGAGGTTCCTCTTGGGCAAATGGCATTAGTGGCCAGCAGCAGATGAATTACAATTTAGACAAATCAGATGAAACAGAAGAAGTTACACCAACAATCTCAGATTCTGAAAATGATGCTATAAATACAAATGTTGATTTTAACGAGGCTGAAAATGGTGCAGAAAATGTAAATGATCAGACTCCAGATTTCGGGAATACTTCTGTAGAAGAAATGATGAATCAATATGGTTTGTAGAATGTATTTCATGTATATGAACATAATCGGGGCTGAGAAATCAGCCCTATTTTAAAATATGCACATCCATCTTAAAAATGTGGGAGTATTACATAAATATGGAACAAAATTTTTAAAAAATAAGAAAAAAGTTGCAAAAAATGTGTAACGTGTTTATAATTATATATATCAAAAGGATATGTGCGTCAAAAACACATAGAAAATGGAAGATAGGAGTTGTTAATTATGCCACCTGAAAAAGAGCAAGCAGTTCTCGTGCAACAAACGACTCAGAAAAAAGAATCAAACAAAAAGAAATCAAAGGATAAGAAAGATAAGTTGTTTCATGATACAAAGAAATTCTTACAAAGTTATCGAAGATTGGAATTATCCTTGAAATATTCTAAGGCGATGCAAACGAAACGTTTGGCCGCGAATGATATGAGTTTTGAATGGGAACTGCGAGATGACGAAATAGAATTTAATGATATGGTTTTGCAAGAAGCCATTTCAGCACTGCATTGTCTAAAACAGATGCCGGAGATGGGACGTGTATGGTATCATTTGCTACAAATGAAATATTTTGACGTTAGACCCTACAAAATGTCAGACGATGCGATCATCACAGCATTGCAAGAAGCTGGGTTATTTTCTGATATTTCTAAAACGACATTTTACAGATATCAAAAGAGTGCAATTCGTATGTATGGAGAAATTCTTTGGGGATCTCTCGATAAGAATTCTTCGGTATATAAGAAATTTGTAAAAATGATACATTCTCATGATCTTGAGAAACAGATATAGGTAAATATGTAAACTATATGATTCCAGTGGAACTATTTAATCATGATATAATTAATACTGGATTTTAGGACGATGTAAAGTGATATGATTACCAGTGGTAAAAAGTTGTTGACCATTCAAAAACCGACGTTTTAGAACAAAGTAAAAACATATGATTCCAATGGACAGTAATTATGAATATGATAACCGAAGGTGTTTTAGAACAAAGTAAAAACATATGATTCCAATGGGTCAAATTACATAGTGCGTAAAAATAAGAGAATAATCGAAATAACCTACAAAGGTAGGATCTGCAGTGTGGCAGAAAAGAACAATGAAAAAAGAAAGAGTGTGAGATACATGCTTTTTAAACGTTATAAATATTTAGAATTAGAAAAAACAGATATCGGAAATGATGAGCATAATTATTATGAAACGGTCTGGTATATCCGTGCTTATAATAATAAACGTGCTTATGATAATCGAAATAACACAGAAACATCAAAGAGTCTTGACAGTAATGGTAAGAAAAAAGAAAAAAAGAAATCGCGGATTATTGTAAAGATAATTCGAGATTCTTATGGTAATGTGACAAGAGTATTTGTAGAACCTAAAGCAAAAAAGAAAAAAGAAGTTGTCGAGATGGCAGCAGCGGCATATCAGTCATTGCTTGCAATGGAATGATGGTCAGCAGAAAAGTAATGATATTTACTGTAGGATTTTAAAATTGTGTAACGAGAATGTCTTTAAATATCAAATACAAGAGATGATTCCAGTACCTCCTTATTTTTTCTACGATGACGGATGGTTTTGGAACAGTGTAAAATTAGATGATTCCAGTGGGTCAAATTACACAGCGAGTAAAAATAAGAAATAATCGAAACAACCTACAAAGGTAGGATCTGCCGAGTGGCAGTAGTGGAAATAATAGTTAGAGAGGAGTTGTAAAATGAGGAAAAATGTGAAGCGTACAATTGCTGTTTTAAGTGCTGTATGTATGCTTCCGTGTCCGCAGGTAGCAAATGTTGCCGTCATGGCACAAAATGTATCTGTTGGAAGTTCTATCGGAGCAAAGACATTGAAACAGTCTTTGCAAACATCAACGAATTTTGAAACTGCATCAGGGAAACGACAGGAAGTAAAAGAAAATAAGATAGAAGATTCATATGATATAACATATGGTGATTCTATTACTTTTTTTGTTTCTAAGACAAAAATACCTGATCAAGATCAAACAGATAATTCTGGTAATGAAGATGATCAGAAACAGGATGATGGGCAGAAAGATTCAGAAACAGATGTGATACCTGATTATGAGGTTCCAGATACTATTAATGGTTTTTCCTTTAATAAGGAAGAAACAGATGATGGATATCAACTTACATTTACTGCAAATGAAGCAATGAGAAGTGCTGCAATCAAGATCAAAGGGCAGGATGTCGTTTTGAAAACTAAAAAGAGAAAACTGACTGCAAAAGCATCCGTCAAGAATAAAGTCTATGATGGAACGACCAATGCAGAATACGAGTCCTCTCCAAGTATTCAAAACGTGTTGGATAGTGATGAAAATCAGTTTTATTTCCGTTATAAAAATCCAACCTTTGAAAAGAAAAATGTTGGAGAACAACAGGTTTCTCCAATTTCTATCAATTTATCAAGTGACAACTATGAAATTGATGATATCAGCGGACTGAAAGCAACGATTGAACAGAAAGAGATCACGACCAGTACGATCAAGATCAAGAGTAAAGTTTATGATGGTACAACAACTGCAGAGTATGCAAACAAAGTAACATTGCTCGGAGTAATATCCGGAGATGATGTACAATTAAATGTTCCAACACCATCATATGATACAAAAAATGTTGGAACTGACAAGAAGATCGTATTTGATGGTGATTTTTCAATTGAGGGTACAGACAGTGCCAATTACCGATTGAAAGAAATTTCAGAAGTAACAGGAACGATTGAGAAAGCGAAGCTTGTATATCGGGCGAAAGATCAAACCAGAAAATATGGCGAAGCAAATCCAAAACTTACTTATGAAGTAAAAGGTTTTGTTGCAGGTGATCAGCAAAGTGATTTTAACGATCCGACATTGACATTGGATGTTCCAAAACTTACGAGTTTAGGAAAACATGAGGGAGTCATTAAAATCTCAGGTGTGAACCTGCCAGAATATTATGATGTAACTTATGAAAGCGGAGATTTATACGTTGAAGCAAATGATATTCATGAAAATGAACATTATAAATTAACAAAGCCGGATGGAAAGAATGGTTGGTTTACGAAAAAGAATTTTGTGATTGAGCCAATTCATGGAGAAACCAGTGGTTATGATCTGGTTTCAACATCCAAAGATGGACCATGGAAAAAAACACTTGCTTATACAGAAGATACAAAGAAAAAGAATGTTTCCTTTTATCTAAAAGATAGCAGCAATGGTGCAATTTCCAAAGTTGGAGAAGAGTCTTATAAGATTGATAAGACAGCTCCGGAAGTTGAGAATATTGCAATTGATTTTGTAAAAGGATACCAGAGTACGAAGAAATCCGGACCATTTCGATATTTCTTTGATACGATTGCAAAGATCGGGATCACATCACATGATGATACCAGTGGAGTTGCAAGGGTTAATTATCATACGGTTGATGAAGGAACACGATCTGTAGAAAAAACACAAGATGGTTCTAAAGCAAGATTTGAGATCACTCCGAACTTCAAAGGTAACATCTACGCACAGGCGGTCGATGAAGCAGGAAATATTTCGGAAGAATACAAATCAGCCGGGACGATCTTGGAAAACAATGGAAAACACAGTACAACAAGTTCGATCCATATCTTACAGGAGACGCAGGAAAAGAAATATTATAATCATGATATTTATCTGGGACTGCAGGCAGAAGATAGCTATTCCGGGATCGGAAGTATTTTATATGAAGCCGGAGCGGTCAATTCCAAAGAAACGTCTTACGATGATATGAAGTATGAGTATAAGAAAGACCATGTAAGGATCGATGCATCTGCAAACAACAAAAATGGTGTAGAAGCAAAATTTACAATGGTAGATAATACCGGACATAAGAGTACCGTCCGAAAGAAATTCAACATTGATGTTTCAAAGCCAGAGATCGCGATCTCTTATGATAACAATCAATCCGAAGGAAAATACTTCAAAAAGAATCGAACCGCAACGATCACGATCAAAGAAAGAAACTTTGACAGTAATAAAACCTATGTTTATCTGACAAAGAATGGTGTAAAGACCAGGTTAAAATCTAATTTTGTCAGTGATGGAGTATTACACAGCAGAGAAGATGGCAGTCAGTATTATATTTATCAAATGAATGTAGTATTTGATCAGGACGGTGAATATTCCTTAACAGCAGCAAGTACCGATCTTGCCGGAAACAAGAACCTTCCAGTAACTTATGTTGGTACTCATACAGACAGCTTTGTGATCGATAAAACAAAGCCTGTAGCGAAAATCTCCTTTGATAATAATTCTGTGAAGAATGAAAAATATTACAAAGCGGATCGAGTTGCAACCATTCGGGTAACAGAGAAAAATTTTAAAGAACTGAATGTCTCAACAAATGGAAAGAAAAGTGGATGGAGCAGTCATGGAAATGAACATGTGATGACTGTTACATTTAATGAAGATAAAGAATATCATCTTTCTATTGCAGGACAGGATCTTGCCGGAAATGTTTTAGAGAAACAAAGTGCAAAACCTTTTATCGTTGACAAGACAAAGCCTAAGATCGATCAGGTAACACCAAGTGATTCCAGTGCGAATACTGGAGCTGTTACTTGTGGATATACATTAACAGATAAGTACCTTGACAAAGGCAGTGATCAGCTAGTCGGAGAAATGAAAGGTCGTAAGTTTAAAGTAAATGAAAAACAGAAAGTGGAGAACGGATACAAAGTAACTTATCAGCAGATTCCAAATGCAATGGAAAATGATGATTATTATACATTCGTGATTCAGGCAGAAGATAAAGCCGGAAATATTTCAAAAAAATCCATTCACTTTACGGTTAATCGATATGGTTCTGTTTATCATTTATCATCTTATGCAAAATCTATTAATGGTACTTATGTAAAAGATGCTGATAAGATTGTCTTGGAAGAGATTAATCCAGATCAATTATCAGATTGCAATTTAAAAGTTGTAAGAGATAATGATCCGATTGCTTTGAAAAATGAAGATGCATCGATTGAGAAGAAACATGATAAGTGGTACAAAGTTACCTACACAGTCAATGCTTCGGCACTGAAAGAGGAAGGTACTTATCGTATCATTACATCTTCTAAGGATACGGCAAAGCATACATCTTCCAATGATATGTCAAAGAAAAAAGCGTCAATCAGTTTTGGGGTTGATACAACAAAACCAAACATCTTAATCTCAAACATTGAAGGTGGTAAGGTTTATGCCCAGGATGGAAGAACCGCAACAGTTCTTGTAAAAGACAACTTGCTGTTACAGAGTGCGAAAATTTATGTCAATGATAATCTGATAAAGGAATACGATGAAAAAGTTCCTGAAAAGATTGACATTCCTCTGGATCAGAAAGATGAAGCTCAAAGCATTCATGTAATTGTGAAGGATGCCGCGGGAAATGAATCTGAAATTACGATGGATAACATTTATGTTACAACAAACCTATGGATCAGATTTATTCACAGTGTGCCGGCGATGGCAACTGCAGGTGGTGTATCACTTGCTGTGATTCTGGCAGCAGTTATTGTTTTACGAAAAAGAATAAAAGCAAAACCATCGGTTGAGGATGATGAAAAATAAAATCAGATGATTCCAAAGGTTTTCATTGATTCAAAGAAAACTCTTGGTCGTTTTAGAACTGTGTGAAATCAGATGATTCCAAAGGGCTGTTATCGTTCATGGATTATGATTATCAGTTTTAGAACTGTGTGAAATCAGATGATTCCAAAGGAAAATGTGACATCTCGATATTTCCTCTTTTGTTTTAGAACTGTGTGAAATCAGATGATTCCAAAGGGCCAAATTACACAGTGAGTAAAAATAAGAATTTTATCGAATTAATTTACTAAGGTAAAAGCTGTCGGCGATAGCAATTTATAAATTAAGGACTTAACTTTGTTCTTTTATTGAACATGAAAATAAAAAATATCGAAAAGAGGGGGAATCGAAAAGAGGGTGTAAACTTGATCATTGAAGTTTTAGAAAAAGACGTGATTCCAAAAGGAAATCGAAAGCTTTTAAATAGAAGAAACTTTTACAAACAGCATTTAACTTCTTTAGGTTTTTCTCATGTAAGAGGAAAATATGTGATACAACTGGATGATGAAAATGAGATTGAAACAATGAAAACATTACTTGAATCTTATCGGACAAAATACCAGAGTTATCCAAACAGTTATCTTCGTTCAGGAGATTACCGAAAGAAGTTTTTTGATAAAAATCGTCCAATCTTCAAAGATTATTATATATGTGCATACTGCGGAAGATTCTTAAAAAAGAAAGATGTAACAGTTGATCATATCATATCAATTAGAAAAGCTCAGAAATCAAAGATTTTGCAGTTTATTCTTCGATTGGTAAAGATCAACGACATTAATGATGAAAAGAATCTGACCGCTTCATGTGAGACATGTAATAAGAAGAAAGGACAAAAATTAAGTTTATCATATGTACTCCGAGGAATTCTCGGTAGGAAGTCGTGGTATTGGTTTATCTATTATATAGTCATAATTATTGTTTTGGTCATTGTAATTTTACAGATTGTCAATCTATGATGAAGAAGTGCATAATATCTTACTTATATTTTATACGAATCCAATAAAAGCAAGAACTGATATTTCTTGATTCCCTTGTGACTATGATACATTTATTGGAATTCGTAATTCAAAATAAAAGATATTGTAATCGCCCGTTGAATGCGGGATCTGTCAGGTGATAGAAAAGGGTATCTATTGTTTTTTATTTTGAAAGGAGGAGGTAGCTCATTACGTGCTACCAACACAAAGTATGAATCTGAAAAAAGTATTAAAAAAAGTGATGTACGCATGTATGTCCGCAGCAATGATTGCTGTTCCTACAGTGCCTGCTTACGCAGCTCAGAATGATGTTATTGATACAACAAGAACAGCATCATTAACAATTCACAAATACGACATGACAGCAGCGAAAAAAGGTGGAGTTAACTTAGATCAGTTTACTTCTACTGGAAAACAGGATGCAGCAGCAGAAGAAGCATTAAAGAATTATGCAATCAAAGGGGTAGAATTTAGTTACTTAAGAGTCGGTGATGTAGAACAGCAGTCTGAAAATGGAAAAGTTCAGATGATCTATGAATTACCAGATGCGTTACAGAAAATCATTGGATTAACAGATTCCGATGCAGCAAAAGCAGAAGGTAGCAAAGATTACTTTACAAGCCAGATCATCAATGACAAACTGGCAAAAGCATTAGAAGATAATACAGCCACAAAAGATAAACTGGAAGATTATATGGGCAAAGGTGGAACAGCCATGGATCTTACAGATGCAAAAGGTGTAACAAAGAAAGACAAACTTCCTTTAGGTTTATATCTGATCGTTGAAACAAAAGTACCAGAAGATGTAACTTATACAACAAATCCTTGGTTCGTGCAGTTACCATCTACAGATTCAGAAGGTGACGACTGGTTCTACGATGTTGTATGTTATCCAAAAAACGAAACAGGTGTTCCTACATTAGACAAACGTGTGCGTAATAATCCTGACAAAGATAATGTAACAACAGCAAATCAGGATGCTTTAGCTGATTTCACACACGCAAGAGAAGAATACACATATCAGAGTACAGTCACAGCATCCAAGGCAGAAAAACTGGATTATCAGTTTATTTCCAAACTGCCACATATCACATCAAGCACAACATATCTTTCTACTTATACATTCGATGATAAGATGGCTAAAGGTATGACATACAACAAAAATGCAGTGATCGCAATCTATGACAACAAAGATGCAGCAGATACAACAAACGTTAACAACGTTGACAAGAGCGGTGCAATCGCAGTATGGAAAACATCTGACACAGATCCTAAGTTCGCTGTAACTTATGGTAAATCTGGAGATGATTCTACAATGAAAGTAGAAATGACAAAATCCGGATTAAACGAGATCAATAAGAAATACTCTGACAAATATATCGTTGTTTATTATACAGCAGATGTAAACACAGATGATACAGTCGTTCTTGGTGACAAAGGTAACCCTAACGATGTGTCCTTAACATGGAAGAGAACATCTACAGATTACTGGGATATCTTAAAAGATAAATGTATCGTATATAGCTTTGGTTACAACTTCACAAAGAAATTCTCTGATAACAAAGGAGATGCAACAAAAGTTAAATTCGTGATCCAGAACAAATCTGACAATTACTATTTAGTAGCAAAAGCAGACAGTGACGGAATTTATCAGGTAACTGGAAAATCTGCAACAGAAGAAGGAGCTACACAGTTCAGTCCAGATGCAGCCGGAAAACTTGTGATCAACGGTATCGAAGCTGATAAATATGGATTTACAGAGACACATTCAGATGCAGGATATACACTGCTCAAGAAAGAGATCATTGTAAATATCACATCTACAAAAGCCAATATTACACCAACAGAAGCGAATATCACAGGAATCCAGTCCAAGAATGGAAATGATTCTACAGCAAACGATGGTGTGAAGAATGGTAAAGAACTTGCAAATGACGTAGCAGTTCAGACGATCAATGCATCTGCCACTGTAGATGATAAGAAAGCAACCATGAGTGCAAATGGAGAATCCACAAATGCGTTTGTTGATATGCAGGTAACAAACCAGAAACAGTTCTTACTGCCAATGACAGGTGGAGCAGGAAGTTATGCATTGATCATCGCAGGAGTTGTGATCGCAGGATGCGGATTTATCATCATTAAGAAGAACCAGAAACGTAAAGAAGTTCAGTAAAATTTATAAACCCTGTCAGTTTTCTGGCAGGGTGATCTAAAACTATGAGACAAAAAATAATTCCAATCCTGATCGTACTGCTTGGATTTGCTCTGCTGTCGTATCCGTTCATCAGCAACTATATGTTTGAAAAAAGTGCTGGTTCAACAATTAAGTCTTATGAGAAACAAGCAAAAACATATGATCAGAAACAAAAAGATAAAGCTTTTCAAGAAGCAAAAGAATATAATGAAGATTTAACAAAATCAGCAGTGCAATTAACTGACCCGTTCAAGGCGAAAAAAAGTGATGGGGAAACAATGATTTACAATAATATCCTAAATCTTGATCATTCAGGAATTATGGGGTATTTAGAAATCCCTTGTATTTCTGTTAATCTTCCTATTTATCATGGTACAGATGCAGAAATTTTGGAACGTGGAGTTGGACACCTTGCAGCATCTTCAATTCCGGTAGGTGGGAAAAGTACACATAGTGTATTAACTGGACATACAGGACTCAGCTCAGCCAAACTATTCACTGATCTGACAGAGATGAAAAATGATGATTTATTCTTTATACATGTATTAGATCGCACACTAGCTTATAAAGTTGATCAGATATCAGTTGTTAAGCCAGAGGATACAGAAAAACTTCAAATCATAGATGGAAAAGATTATGTTACTCTCGTAACATGTACGCCTTATGGGGTCAATGATCACCGATTACTTGTTCGAGGTGCTAGGACTAAGTACGAAAAGACACAGGAATCATCCATTCGTCAAAGAAATAAAGATTCCCAGTGGATGGGAACTTATAAGCGAGCGATCGCAATTGGACTTGCAATCGTTATGGCACTGGTCTTGTCAGGCAAAGTATATCAAAAGCTTCGAAGAAAAAAGACAGAAAAAATACGACAAAAAAAGGGAGAGACGAAATGAAAAGAAATCTGATGAATATATTAGGCATCATCTTAATAGGAATCGGAACTTTTGTATTTCTCTCTCCTGTTTTTTCTTCCTATAAACAACAAAAAAATGCCGATCAGGAAATAGAAGCTTTTGAAAATTTTGAAAAGGAAAAGAAAGTCCCAAAAGAAAAAGATCCTTTATATAAAGAAGCCATACAGTATAATCAAAAAATTTATACGGAAGGGCAGAAAAATTTAAAGGATGTATGGAGCTATCGTACATCACCGATCGAGTTGAAAGATAGTAAAAGTAACTTTGGATATATCAGGATAAAAAAGATGGATGTAAAACTTCCATTATACCTTGGAGCAACTTTAGAAAATATGAGGAAAGGTGCTGCAATCATGGGAGAGACATCCCTGCCGCTTGGTACAAAAAACAGTAATTGTGTTATCGCTGCACATCGTGGGTACGAAGGGATCCCGTATTTTCGTGAGATCGAGAGATTAAAAGTCGGAGACCGAGTGATCATAAAGAATCCATGGGAGAAGCTTACTTATCGTGTCGAAGAAATCAAAATCATACAGCCGGATGATTCCGATCAGATTAAGATTCAGAAAGAAAAAGATATGGTAACGCTTTTAACCTGTCACCCGTATCGAAGTCATGGAAAGTACCGGTATGTTGTGTACTGTATCAGAGACCACGGCCAAAAGATCGTTGAGAAAAAGAACAGCACGATCAAAGACACGCACTTTAAATCTTCCGAATGGGATATTCGAAGAGAAAAACTATGTCATATGATCGGATTTGGGATCTTGCTTATTTTTTGGATCATAATAATAAAAAATTGGAAAGGAACAATCAGGAAAGGAGGAAAAGCATGAAGAGGATAAAAAAGATCTTAAAAGGAAAAGGAAAGATCGTTGCCGCATTGGCGGTTGTGATATCCTTTGCTACTGTTTTGGTATGGCATCAAATGCAAAATGCAAGTGCTCATAACCAGGAATATCCCGGTTTTAGTAGAACATATACAAACGGATATGGAAGATTTTATGTAGATGGTCCAGGTAATAAAAGCAGCTGGCTAGAAGTGAAATTTTATTGTAAAGGACTAGGAAAAAACGTAACACAGGGAACCTTTAATAATAAAGGCCGAAATGTTACCTTTAGTGAAAATCAAGGAGGCGGTGGTGATTATGATCTCCATCTTGCATCATGGTCTGATACAACATATAAAAATGATAATGGAAGATACACGTCATTAGATGTAAAAATTCGTTATACAATTCCTGCACATGAGTATGAAAGTTGGCAATCACAAGATTCCTCAAATGATTATTATGTAAAATCAACAGAAGGTTCTACTGGACACGAGAAATCAGAACATACGGTTTATCAAACATTACGTATTAGTGCATATTCTATTGGATTATCTACACATACTGATAATAATGTTAGAGATTTTAATTGTAGTCGAACATTTCATATGGCCAAATCTCAATATAGTGTCTATTATAATGCGGCTGGCGGAGATGGCGGCGGATTCTCATGGAATTTTAATGATGGAGATAATTTTGCTTTCCCTACTGTTTCAAGACGAGGTTACACATTTGATAAATGGATTGATCAGGGAACGGGATGGGAATCTAGCACTGACTGGCTTGTATGTGGTGGTAATTACACAGAAATTGCTCAGTGGATAGCTAATCAATATAATGTATCCTTTGATGATAATGGAGCCGATTCTGGAAATGTTTCAGATAGTACAGCAACCTATGATAGTAACTTTACTCTTCCAGAAAGTGGATATAAAAAGAAAGGTTACAAGTTTTTGGGTTGGAGCACTGATGAAAACGCAACATCTCCTCAGTATACCGCAGGACAGTCTTTTACCTATCAAACAGACGGAGATACCGTATTTTATGCTGTATGGGCAAAAAGTGATTTCGAAGTAAAATTCCACGGAAACGGATCATCTGCTGCAGATTACACAGCAAATCTTACTTATAATAAATCCGTAGGTTTACCGAAAAATGTATTCGAACGTCCAGGGTATACATTCATTGGATGGGCTCAAAAAGAAGATGGTGATAAAGAAGTACCGGAAGAAGTGAAATATACCGATGGGCAGGCAGTGAAAGATCTGTGTGAACCGGGAGAAACATGCCATTTGTACGCTATCTGGAAAAAGAGCGATGGAAGTTTTGAGACGAAGAACATCATCCATGATGACAAGATGTTCTTAGGAGATGTGAATCTTACCGGACAGAATGGAACTGGATACAGCAATGCAAACATTGATTCCAAATCTGCACACATCGACAAAGAAGATGATCCGGGATATTTTACAGACCGTTATGGATCAAACAATAATTAAGTTTTGTTTTAGATCCATGGTTTTAGATAAAAGAAACAGGAGGAAGCCATACATGAAAAATAAGTTGAAAAAAAATCTGAAAAAGATCGGAACATTCTTCTTATCTTTGCTCACATTGTTTTCATCTCTCTTTGGCGGGTTAGCAGGAATGCCAACACCGATCACTAACGTCAGTGCCAAAGAAGGAACAGCAACAGTAAGCATGAGTAAAGCAAGAGGCAGTTTTGGGATCAGGGAACTTGGACGAGCGTCCAGTGAAGGCTTATGGAAGATCAAAGCCGGCGGAAAGCAGACATTTTGTCTTGATTCCGGGAAGAGCATGTGCAACGGAGATACCGTGGAGTATAAGACCGCTAATGCCGTGAAATATAGCAAAAAATCCATTGCAAAAGCACTGACTCATTACGAGCAGGGTTCTAAGAGCGAGAAAAGCTTTATCTTAACACAGGCTTATATCTGGGCATGTGGAAAAGGAAAGAGCAAACAGACAACAGTCTATCAGGCAGGAAAAAACATCGATGGTGGATATTCCACATCTGACGCAAAAAAATTCTGCAATGCGATCGATAAGACTGGTCCGCAGGGAACAATCTATTATTATAAAGTAAAGAAATGTGTCAAAGGAAAAAAACATGATTCCCATCAGATGCTGTATCGATTAAATGACACTCCATATACGAAGCCTAAAACAGCTTCCATTGGTGCATCTAATAGTGATTCCAAGCCAAAAGAGATCAGTCTCCAGATCAAGAAAAGAGATGCTGACACAGGAGCTTTATTATCCGGAGCAACCTTCTTATTCTACTGTGACGGGGTCTATGTGGACAAAGCAACAACAGGAGATGATGGAGTTGCAAAGGTTACTTATAGCCGAGCGATCAGTGCATCCTATACCATTCCAAGGGAGGAAGAAAAGGTATATGTCACAAACTGGGATGAACTGTCTGAAAAACAGCAAAAAGAACAAACAGAAGTATTAAAGCGTTATAAATCCAAAGCTGCTGCGAAGAAAGCAGCGAATGCCGAAGCAAAAGCAAAAGTCAAAGCGTCCATAGAATCTCAGATGAATACGAAACATGTATGGACGGTTAAAGAAGGAACCGCACCTTTTGGACATTTGTTAAATGACACAACGCATACATTACAGGAAGGAAATGGGAAACGCAGCACACTGAAATTTGGGGATGTCTCAAATGGATGGAAGCCAGTCAAGATTCATTTACATAAACAGTGTAGCGAGGATTACGGAGTAGAAGCTTCTTTTGAAGGTGCGATCTATGGTATCTATGCAGAAGAAGATATCAAGGGTTCTGATAACAAAACGGTCCTTTATCCGGCCGGTACAGAAGTTGGAAGAATCACGACCGATAAGAATGGAGATGGCGTTTCCGGAGATCTTCACCCTGGAAAATATTATCTAAAAGAACTTGTACCACCAAAAGGATTCCGCATAACAGCAGAGAATGAAGCAGGCGGAAAGATCAAAGTCTATCTGAACAATACAGATGAAACAGTTGCTGCAAACGAAAAGCCAACACAGGGAAAACTAAGTATCAAGAAATACTATGTCACAGGAAGTACAAAAGTCAAAGAACCGGATGCTGTCTTTGAGATCAAGAACATCAACGACGATGTTGTTGATACGATCACAACGGATTCTGAGGGTGTGGCAACAACGAAACTGTTGCCATACGGATCTTATACCATTCATCAGACAAAAGGAAAAACAGGCTATGAGATGGCACAGGATATGACAAAGACGATCGAGGAAATGAACGGTGATGGGACTCCGATCACTTATACGTTTGAATGTGAGAACAAAACAAAGAAAGCCCGTATCTCTGTAATAAAGAAGTTAGTCATTGATGATGATGAGACAGGTACCCATCAGGAAAAAGAAGAAGTGAAAGCCAAGTTTGAGATCATCAACAAAGCAACAAAAAAAGTTGCCGATACGATCACAACGAATACGGAAGGATATGCAGAATCCAAAGAACTGGATCCGGGAACATATTATGTTCATCAGATCGAAGGAACTCCAAACTATAAATTTAGTGAGGATTCCGCAGATATCAAGATCGAGGATGGGGATACAGGAAAATACAATCACAATGTTGTATTAAAGAACTATGGTTCCACAAAACTTCGTATCATCAAGAAGATGAGTAAGAATAAACGAAGCAAGGCAGAAGTTGGAGCTTCCTTTACGGTTCTGGATGCATCTTATACCAAAGATATTGAAAAACAGGATCTTGGAAATGCACAAAAAAGGATCGACTATATCAATTCCCTGGACAAAAAAGCAATCCTTGGAGAGATCGTAACGAACAAAGAGGGAAAAGCTGCCCTGATGTTAGACAAATACAGTAAGAAGAATGGATTTGTCGTTATTCAGACCATGGGAGCTGACGGATATGATCTGATGGGAATCTACTATTCCAAAGATCATAACCCAAAGACGGAAAAAGGACAGGATGTTTATGAGATCGAGGCATCTGATCCATATTCTGATTCCGGATGGGTAGAGATCTACAAGCAAAAGAGAGTCGAAGCGGATGAATATGTACCAGAAGTCGGAGCGAAGTTTGAGTTAAAAGAAGCGGATGGACATGTCGTAGAAACACTGACAATCGGAAAGAACGGAAAAGCAAAGACCAGCGAAAAAGTAGCACTGGGAGCTTATATCCTGCATCAGGTAGCCGGTGAAAATGGCTGCACAAAACAACAGGATAAGCATGACTGGATCGAAGATCAGGATATCGTCTTAACAAAAGACAACAAAAATAAGACTGTCAGCTATTCTTACGATGATAATGAAAAACCGATCGAAGTAGAACTTGTCAAACAATCCTCTGAAACAAAAAAACTGTTAAACGGAGCTGTCTACAAAGTCTATGACAGTGAAAAGAATCAGGTGGCAACATTAACAACAGGAACGACCTCTGACGGGAAAGCATCCTGCAGACTGCCATATGGAACTTATACGATCAAAGAAACAACTGCACCGGATGGTTACAATCTTGATACAGAACAAAGAACCTTTACCTTAAGTGAAAAGTCTGACAGTATCAAGATCAAATATGACAATGCCGGAAACGGAAAAGCAACCTTAAACGAGACAGATACACCGGTCATGGGTTCGATCTCCTTACAGAAGAAAGGAGAGTATCTGACAGGGCATGATGGAGATGTAGGATTCACATATGAAGATGATAACATCAATGGAGCTGTTTACGGCTTGTTTGCCAAAGAAGATATCACAAAGGATGATGGAACCGTTGTATGGAAAGCGGGAACAAAGATCGATGAAAAGACAACAAGCAAAGACGGACCAGTGAATTTCACGAGAACAGGCAGCGATGGAAAACAGACGATTAATTTCTATCAGGGCCACTATTATGTCAAAGAACTTTCCGGTCCAAACGGATATACCATTGATAAAGAAGAGCATGAAGTCAATATCACATGGGATACGAAACCAGATGCTATGAACAACCTGAATAAAAACAATACTACGCCGGACGTGGAAGATCCAATGGGAAGTGAAGATGCGAAACCATCAACAGGGATCTATGTTCTGGAAGAAGGCGAAACTTTAAACAAAGAATTTGCCAATGCAGAGACGATCACGTTTACATGGGAAAAGGCAGCAGACGGAGTCCAGACAAAAGACGTTTCCCAGAACAAGGACGGAAGTGTTGTTTTATGGAAAGATGGAAACAACTATTATGTATCCACACAGAGAGCCGGACAGGTCATCTACATGAACGCTGTATCAAGTAAGATGTTCTTAAACTGTACAGCACTGACAACGATCAAATTTAAAAACATTGATACTTCACAGACCGTGGATATGTCTGAGATGTTTGCCGGATGCGGAGCATTAAAAGAACTCGACTTATCAAGTTTCAACACATCTAATGTGGAAGATGTATCCAAAATGTTTTACGGATGTTCTGAACTAAAGACAACCTATACACAGGATCAGAAGTTACAGATCACGGATGATTACGTGGCAGCAAAAGGATTACAGATCACAGCTTCTCCAAAAACAGACTTTATGTTAGGAGATAAATACAAAGCCAGTGATTTTGACTTCTCTATGCTCTATGATGATAATGGAGAGGAAACACTGGAAGATGTGACGGACGCAGATGTCAGCTTCAATCCAACCTATGCAGATATGTCTGGAAAACAGAAAGTTCAGATCAGCTTTAAGTCATCCAGTAAATATGCAAAATACCAGACGATTGAAACAACAGTCAAAGTCATCGATCCTGATGATACGAGTGATGTATCCTTAGATACGGCAAAACATGTAAACATCGACCTGAACCTGACTGATAAGCTTCAGAAATACAGCATTCAGTTTATCAAAACAGACAACAAAGGAAATATGTTACCGGGTGCGAAGTTTGCATTAAAAGCAGCCTGTGAGATCGTGGACCGCAATGGAAAGACGATCTTTAAGAAAGGTGATACGATCGCAACAACTGTTTCCGGAGATGATCAGTTTGGTTATCTGGAATTCTTCGGACTGCCAACTGGTATTTATGCAAAAGACGGTGTTGGCAAAGAAATGTATACGGTGGAAGAGATCGAAGCACCACTTGGATATAATAAGTCCGATGAAAAGCTGACATTTGGCGGAGAAGTATTAAACAATACGGCTGCGGACTTTATCCATGACGTGGCATCCCAGGGAAATACCAATACCGATGAAACAACTTACAAACATGATTCCAAGACAATTGTCAACACTCCATCAGATTATGTGCAGGTGAAGAAGTACTGGATTGATGATAACAACTCCATGAACACAAGACCTGTATCAGTGACCATCAAGGCAGAACATAAGAATACACATGAAGTGAAGACTTATGTTCTGAACAAAGATAACAACTGGGCAATGCAGACAGATATCAAGCGTGGTGAAGAAGGAAACTATACGTTTAGCGAGGTTTGTAATGCAGCAAACTACACAAGAGTCAGCAAAGAAGGTGGCGATTGGGATAAAAATACCTATACGTTATCCTATACAAACAAATATGATAAAGGTGGAAGTGTAAAGCTTGTTGTCAAGAAAAACTGGAATGACAGTAATAACAGTGATGGTATCCGTCCGGATTCTGTTGTTGTGAGAGTTTATCAAAATGGTACAGAAATAGATCATAAAACATTAGATGCGAGCAATAACTGGACTGCAGAGTTTAATGATCTTCCTAAAACGGATGATCTTGGCGAAAAGTATGAATATGAAGTCAAAGAAGATTCATCCTCTGTTGTTAACGGAAATGCCAAAACAGGTTATGAAGTGGCATATGAAGTAAAGAAATCAACGGATAAATCTACAGGTATCACAACGATCTCAACAGATATCACAAACACACATAGTCCAGATTCAACGACCAAATCCATTCAGAAGAAATGGAGTGATAACAACGATTCCGATGGCATCCGCCCAGATTCTGTCAAGTTCAATCTTGTCGGAAACGGAAAAGTCGCAGATACCGCAACCTTGTCTGAAAAGAATGGATGGAAAGCGACATCCAAGCTCGTTCCAAAGAAAGAGAATGGAAAAGCGATCACTTATACATGGCAGGAAGTACAAGAAGGTGTGGTCACAGGAGAGAGTCAGATCGGATATAAGGCAACTTATACAACCGATAAAGATGATCCTGATACAACGATCGCAACCAATACCCATACACCGGGAAGAGGAAAGGTAACGATCACGAAAGAGATCGATCCATCTAACTTAAACATGGATATCGGAAGTGCGAAATTTACGTTTACACTGAAAGGAACCGATGCTTATGGAAAGAAACATACGTACAAGGAAGAGGTTGAATTCAGCAAGGATGAAGTAGCAAAACAGTTAAAAGCTCATCCGGGAGAAAGGATCAAACTTTCTGCAACCTTCGATGATCTGATCTACGGTACTTATACATGCAGCGAGAGTGGTGGAGAGAAATACTTTAAGCTCCTGACACTTACATCTGACAGCACCAATGCAACGGTTGACCAGAGCAAAGGAACTGTAACATTTAAGATCGGACCAGAAGGAACTATGGGAAATGCGAAACTGACAGCAGATGCAACTTTCGTTAACCAGATGATCCGTGGATCCGTAAAATTAGTTAAGAAAGATTCCTCCGGAAAACGATTAAAAGGTGTGGAATTTACGATCGAAGATTCCGATGGAAACAAGATCGCCAGTGACACAACAAACGAGAATGGAGAGATTAAGTTTGATGGATTACTGCCAGATAAGTATAAGATCACAGAGACAAAGACACAGAGCGGTAAGACACTGTTAAAAGAACCAATCGATGTAACGATCCCAATGACAGTGACACAAAGCGAAGTGAACGATCAAAATATCGATGTGAGCAATGCGATCAAGCAGGGAAATAACTATTATTTCTATCACTTAACTTATGAGGTGAGCAATGATTCCACACTGAACCTGCCATCAACTGGTGGATTCAGTAATATCAAGACTTACCTTCCACTGATCGGTGGATTCGTACTGATCTTAGCAGCAGGATTCTATTATCTGAAAAAGAAAAAGGGTATGAAAATCCTGAAGAAGAAAAAATAACAACCAATAATGATCTCACAGTCTTTGTGCTGTGGGATCGTTTCTGTAAAAAGAGGAGAAGAACAAGATGGAAAAATGTTTCGATGAAAAGAAAATAGCAAAACTTACAGGAACCGCAGTACAGGATGATGAAACATTTAAAGCAGAAGGTGGATTTGTTCCTGAAAGAGATCAGTTTTATTTTGAGATGAAGCAGGGAGATTATGTTTTTATGGTTGGATTTAAAGAGCTGCTGATATGTCTGCGACTACTTGAAAAGATGGATGAAATCCCAGAGATCGGTGAAAAATGGTGGCAGCAGATGGCAACACTTTATGGGAATGATATTTACATGCTAAAATATGATGAAGCAAAATAAAATCATATACAGGAGACGATGTCATGAAAGAAATTAAGTTTGTCACAGGCAGAGGTCGATAAGCAGAATGTCGATACGAGAGGAGAAAGATGTGAAGAAAAACCAAGATGAAGAGATTAATAAAGAAATTGTAAAATCAGTAATCAGTCGAGGAATCCCAGTTGAAAAGTTCTTTGAGCTTGGTGGAGAAATAATAAAGTTAGACCCAAGCCCCAACTCAACACATGTTAATGTGTTTGAGATGGCAGGGATTGATCCAAAGAAAGTGGAAGAAAACACGAAACTGATTAATGACCTGATTAATTCTATGAAAGAATAACGAAAAGAGTCCAGATACACGAAAGAGATAAATCGAAAGACGGTACGCATGTTGATTGGTGGATATACGAGGAATCAGATCCTCAAAATTATTTTAAGGAGGTAAAAGAAAATGAGTAATTTATATTTCAATAATGTAGAAAAAGTTGGCCAATTATATTTAGAATATGTTTTTTTTGAATTTGAAAGCGAGCCAATACTATTTATATGCCACGATCAATTAAATCAAACATATCTTTGTTTATGTTCCGATATTCGACATGGCCAAAAATGGATAATTACTAAGTGTGATACGAAAATATTAAGGGCTTTAATTACTGCAGAAATTGATATTGTGACTGCCTTTTTAAAACATCAAAAAGCAATAGTTATAGATATGGATATGGAAGGAACGGAAAAAAGTTATGAAATAAATACCGAGGAAATTGATCCTTTAGATTTACCTAAACCTGGAACTTTTATTAGATGTAATAAGGAAAAAGCTCAAAATTATTTATTACAATTGGAAACAAACTCTGAGTAGCTTTAGAATTATGGAGAATAAAAATGAATAAAGAATTGTGTTTTATTTTGGAAAATAAAAATGTATATTTAGATCATATATTAGTTGATTATGAATATGTTCCAATTTTTTTATTATGTAAAGACGATGAGTGTCAATATTATTTGGCATTATGTACGAATATAGAAAATGGAGAATATATTGTTGTAAAGATATCTTTATTAAGTGTTTATAACGTATTACATGGAAATATTGCAATGAGGGATGTAATCTTAAATCAGAAAATGTTTTGGAAAGTTGTTTCTGGTGACGAAATAAAAAATGATATTATAAATCAATATCCAATTAATCATATAAATGATCAAGATTTACCAGAGAAGGATGTAAAGTTTAAAATCCTTCAGAAACATATAAAAGAGTATGTGCAAAAATTTGATAAAGAGTTTTTTGCATTGGAACAATATAATAAAGAAGAGTGGTGGAGAGAAATACTTCAAACTCTTAGCACTGACATCTGACAGCACCAATGCAACCGTTGATCAGAGCAAAGGAATTGTGACGTTCAAGATTGGACCGGAAGAAACCAAGATTGCAAGCGATACAACTAATGAAAACGGAGAAGTTAAGTTATGTAAGAGAAAATAAAACAAATAGAATTAAAAAACAATACATTGACAATGATTAATATAACCATAAATGCTGATTATGATCATATACATACATATGGCAAGGAGGATTTAACATGATAATACAATTAAAATCATTTACAAATGATGCAGCATCAAGAACAAAAGGATTACAGTTGAAAACAAAGTTGGAACATGCTATAAAAGAAGAAAGGAATATATCTGTTGATTTTGATGGTATTGACAAATTTGCTTCTCCATTTTTTAACAATAGCTTTTCTGCACTTGGAATTCAATATGGTTTTGAAATAATAGAAAAAATTGAATTATTAAATATTTCCGATAATGGCAAATTAGTATTTGATTCTTCAATAGAAAATGCAAAATTTTTAACAGACCATAATGATCAAAAAACTGATAAATAGTTCTGTGGAAAGATAAACAAAATACCAGAAATTTAATTTTATCATCCAGTCCAATTTCGGATTGGATGATTTTTTTTTGAACATTTTGATATATTGTAGCTGTATAACTTGCAAACAGCTACATACTTGTGCTATAATAAGAGTATGAAAAGAGAATATAAAGTTACAAAAACAACAACATCACTGATCAAGTATCATTTCGTTTTTTGCCCAAAGTATCGAAGAAAGATATTTCTGATCCATGGGGTAGAAGAACGAATGAAAGAATTGACAAAGGAACAGTGTGAAAAGGATCAGATCGAGATTCTTGAGATGAAATGTGATGTGGATCATGTATATTTATATGTAAGAGCATATCCACAGACAACAATAACAAGGATCATGGGGAGCATCAGAGAGTACACATCAAAAATATTAAGAAAGGAATTTAAAGAACTATCAAAAATGAGTTCTCTTTGGACTAGATCTTATTTTGTTAGCACAGAAGATTTTATTAGTCTGGATACGATCAAATGGTATGTTGAGCAGCAAAAAACTAGAGGGTAAGTAAAATTGGAGGTAGATTATGAGTAAGGTAAAAAAAGGAAAACGAGTGGCAGCAGCTGCGATGGCTGTTGCGTTATCTATGGCTACGGTAACGACTGGTGTGTTGCCGAACACAGAAGTTCATGTTCATGCAGAAGAGTCGGATAGAACGTGGACTAAATTGGCTGATTCTAGCGTAGATGGTTTTTATTATAGGGAAGATCAGCATGGAAATATCGAGTGTGTAACGGATAAAACCTATGTATACACATCATATGATCAAATGGTTAAAGAAATTGCTTCTATGGCAAAAAGAATCTTTCTTGAAAATAAATATGCAAGGTATGATCTTGATATTCCAGTTGAAATAAAATCGGATCATACGATTGAAGATATTGAGAATGGAAAATGTGATAAAGATATTCATAATGAAATTTATAAAGATACAGGGAAGCCAAATGAAGGGCATACAATGTCTGCATTTACTGTTGGAGGAGGCAATCTGCTGGCAGAGAATCGTTCAGATGGGATAAAATATTCAGATGGTGAATATAAAGGATACTATTCTGGAAGTGGCGGATATGGAGATAGACGGGATAGATATCAAGAAGCGACAAAAAAATTAGATGAAGTTATTAAATCATGGAATCTTGATGGGAAATCGGATTATGATAAATTTAAAGCAGTTACAAACTGGATTGTTTCAAATGTGCGATATGATGAAGATAACGAAACAAAATACCAACACGATTTAACCGGAGCCGTTTTAGATGGATTGGCAGTTTGTGATGGGTATGCAGGGACTTTTTATTATATGGCAAATGCTGTAGGTTTAAATGCTTTGTTTGAAGATGGCATAACAAACAGTAATAGAATTCGACATGCTTGGAATCTGGTCGAGATTGATGGAACATACTATTATACAGATCCTACAAATGCATATTTTAAAGAGGATGGAGAACCTGGGAAAGAACTGCTGCCGGGTCAAAAATATTTATTCAGTCTTTATACTCCAGATGATACTACAATTGAAGATACCTACAAAAATATCTCAGAGGATGACTATTTGAAAGAACATTCTGTATGTAAAGGAAATCACAATCTTCGAGAGAATGGAGGAAAATCTGCTCAATGTACAACACCTGCTACAATACATTATGAATGTACAAACCCTGGCTGCCTATATGAATACGATGTAGAATCATCCCCAGCTTTAGGACATGCATGGGATGAAGGCAAGATCACACAGGAACAATCCTGTGATAATCCAGAAATTACAACATATACATGTACCAGAAGTAATTGTAGAAAGAAGAAACAGGTAGAAACCAAACCCGCACTTGGTCATACATGGGATGAAGGGAAGATTACAAAAGAAGCAACCTGTTCCGAAACAGGAGTTAAGACTTATACATGTAGTCGCTGTGGTGGAACAAAGACCGAAGAGATCCCAAAAACAAAACATGACTATGAAGAGCATGTAGTAAAAGCTCCTACTTGCACAGAAAAAGGTGTTAGCTATTATGTATGTAAAAACTGTGGACTTACAACATCAAGACGACAGACACCTGCGACCGGTCATATCCACACAGAAGTACGGAATCAGAAAGATGCAACTTACAAAGAAGAAGGGTACACCGGAGACACTTACTGTAAAGATTGTGGTAAAAAGCTGGAAACAGGAACCGTGATCCCAAAATTGGTAGAGAAAGAACATGATTACGGCGAATGGGTTCTTGATCAGGCGCCAACGTGCAAAAAATACGGAGCAAGACACAGAATCTGCAAGAACTGCGGAGATCGAGAAGTCGATGTGCTTGATAAGGTCGATCATACATGGGAACTTGTCTCAACAACACCTGCTACATGTACCATTGGAGAAATCCAACATTATAAGTGCAGCGTTTGTGGAGAGACAAAAGATGTGACATTAAGTAATCCATTAGGAGAACATTCCTGGGATAACGGAAAGGTTACAAAAGAAGCTACCTGCACGGAAGATGGAGAAAAGACTTATACCTGTACTGTCTGCAATACGACAAAAACGGAAGTCATTCCTGCTACCGGACATCAGCACAAAGAAGTAAGAAACGCAAAGAAAGCTACATGTACCGAAGATGGCTATACAGGAGATACTTATTGTAAGGACTGCGGAGCGAAACTGGAATCTGGAACCGTGATCAACAAATTAGGTCATACATGGGATAATGGTGTTATTACTAAAGAAGCTACAGAAACAGAAGAGGGTATCAAAACTTATACCTGTAAGACATGTGGTGAAACAAAAACAGAAAAGATTCCAGTTGCATCCCACCATTGGGATCAGGGAACGATCACAAAGAAAGCAACTTGTACAGAAAATGGAGAGAAAACGTATCATTGTACCGATGAAGGATGTGATAAAACATGGATCGAAACGATTCCTGCCACTGGACATCAGCATACAGAACTCAGAGATAAAAAAACAGCCACATGCGGAGAAGATGGCTACAGTGGAGATCTTTATTGTAAAGATTGTGGTCAGCTGATCAGTAAAGGAGCAGTAGTGAAAGCCACTGGACATTCTTGGGAGAGTGGAAAAGTAACCGAAGCTGCGACTTGTAAGAAAGAAGGAACAAAAACCTACACCTGCAAGAACTGTGGAGAGACAAAGACAGAATCCATTCCAAAAACAGAACATCAGTGGGATAACGGTAAAGTGACAAAAGAAGCTACCTGCAAAGAAGAAGGAAGCAAAACCTATACCTGCAGCATTTGTGGTGACACGAAAACAGAAGCAATTCCAAAGAAAGACCACACATGGGATGAAGGAAAGGTAACCAAAAAAGTAACCTGCACCGAAGATGGTTTAAAAGTCTACACATGTAGGGTTTGTGCTGAAACCAAAGAAGAAGTGTTAAAGGCAACAGGGCATCAGCATACAGAACTCCGCAATGAAAAGAAAGCGACCTGTACGGAAGAAGGTTACACAGGAGATACTTACTGTACCGACTGCGGCGAGCTGATCAAAAAAGGCTCTGTGACAGAAAAAGCCAATCATAACTGGCAGTTAACAAAAGAAGAAAAGGCTACTTGTGAAAAAGATGGTTCTAAGACATACACTTGTGCAGATTGCAAAGAAACAAAGACAGAAACGATTCCTGCCACTGGACACAAGTTTGGTGATTGGCAGACTGTAACAACACAAAGCGTCTTTACTGGCGGGGTACAGAAACGAATTTGTAGTATCTGTGGAAAAGAAGAAACCAGAAATGTGGGCAATCAGCTGAAAGCTACGATCAAAACCAATGCATCATCCTTAAAGCTGAAACGCAAACAGGCAACAAAGAAATTTGTGGTAAGTGGACTTGCAGCGGGAGATTCTGTAAAATCTTGGACAAGCAGCAATCAGAAGATTGTAAAAGTTTTCGGAAGTGGAAACGGAGCGTGTACGATCAAAGCAGGAAATAAGACTGGAAAAGCTAAGATCACGATTACACTGGTATCAGGACTGAAAAAGACGATCAATGTAACCGTTCAGAAAAATGCGGTTGCTTGTACATCCATTAAAAATGTACCGAAAAAAATAACATTAAATGCGAAAAAATCTTATCAGTTGAAACCAGTGATCAATCCGATCACATGCACTTACAAAGCGATATATAAGACTTCTAACAAAAAGATCGTAAAAGTGACATCAAGAGGAAAAATCACAGCTGTAAAGAAAGGGAAAGCAAAGATCACAGTTATGGTAGGCAAAAAGAAGTTTGTATGCACTGTAACAATCAAATAAGGACTATTTGCCGAGTAGTTCACGAAAATAGAGCACCAGAGATATCCACAGTCAATTTGACTGTGGATATCCAACAAAGGAGAATAATTTTTATGAAAACAATAAAGTACCTCACAGTATTTTGCATGATGATATGTATGATCATGCAATTAAATATAAATGTTTCAGCAAATGAAAATAATATATGTTATGTCGCTCACAGAGGATATACGAAATATGCACCAGAGAATTCAATTCCTGCATTCGAAGCCGCAGGAAAAGAAGGTTTTCAAGCAGTTGAGTGTGACATTCATGAAACTGCTAAGAATAAAAAGGGGAAACGTAGATTTGTGATCATGCATGATCAAACATTAAATCGTATGTGTGGATTATCTGGAAAAAATATATATCAAAAGAAATTAACATATCAAAAGATTCGAAGCAAATATCATATCAAAACAGGAAACAATATTGAATCATATACAAAAAAACAATTAAGGATACCGTCTCTTGAGGAATATTTAAGTATTTGCAAAAGATATCATATGAAGCCTGTGATTGAGATCAAACAAAAGATGAAAAAAGATACGATCAAACGACTGTATCAAAGTCTAAAAAAAGCAAAAATGCAAAATCAGGCAGTCGTTACTTGTAAATACAAACAACAGCTTACTTATATGAGAAAATACGCACGTAAAATGCCATTAGAATATGTTAGACATGATTTTACTCAGAATGATCTCTCATGGATGAAGAAATATCATATTAATGTAAGTATTAATAAAAATATCTTGTCGGATGATATGATCCAGTTATTTGAAAGAAATAACATAAAGATTAATATCTGGACGATCAATAATAAAGATCAATTATATAATTTTACCAACAAAGGAATAAAAATTGTAACAAGTGATGATACTTTGTGGAAAGAGTAATAAGGATGATCTCACAGTCTTTGGACTGTGGGATCGTTATTTTTATCGAGAAATATCGGAAAAGGAAACAAAAGAAAAATAATATAAGATTTAGAACATGAATGTTGAAAATATCGTACTTTTATAATATAATTATACCAAACATATGTTTAGCTGTAAAGGAGATACATTATGCGAAAGAAAGATAATACAGATTATTATATAAACCGGCATAGTTGCTTTTTATTGCAATACTATATCGTGTTTGTTACGAAATACAGACATCCAGTCTTAACAGGCAAAGTAAAAGATGTTGTTTATAGAACATAGGAGTGTCAATTATGTTAAAAAGAAATACTAAAACAGATTCAGAAAATGATAAAAATTATCTAACGGTTGAAGAGTTCAATGCAATCCGAAGAATGGATTTTCCAAAAGACTTTTTGGATTTCTTGGAGATTGGATTCAGAACTGGATTAAGAGCTGCCGATATTTTGAATCTAAAGAAAGAGAATATCGTACTGACAAAAAATGATGATGATTCTCTAACTGGACGGATTCATGGAACTGCTTTAAAGACAAAATCACAGACTCAGATCAATATTAAATTGGATCAAATATCATTATCCATTTTGAAAAATCGTTTGGAGAATACAAAATCAGATTTTTTGTTTTCTAATAAATCTGGAGATTCTTATAATATTGAATACTTCAAAAAATACTTTCGAAAAGCATTTGATCAACTGTCCCCAGATATGAAGCTTCATAAAAGCATTCATGCAATTCGTGCAGGAAATCGCAAGTTCTTAAAAATTCATAACGTTGATCATTCTGAAATTGATTTTCGACAATGCTTAACAATATACGGACCTACATACACATTCATGGTAGAACAATCTGCATCTGTTGATGTAATTAACAAATATCTGAAATAAAGGAGAATAATTATGTATTCATTGAATCAGGAGAAACCATGGTATCTTAGTGACGAATGGTATGTTACCGTAGAAGAATTTGATGCAATTCGAAGAATGAATTTTCCAAAAGATTTCATTGATTTCTTCGAAATAGCTTTTCGAACAGGATTACATGAAAAAGATATTCTAAATTTGAAAAAAGAAAATATAACTCTTGTAAAAGATGAAAATAACAATATTGTCAGCGGTCGAATTTATGGAAACTCTATAAAATTTAAGACTCCCATTAATGTTAAGTTAGATCAAAAATCTTTATCCATTTTAACAAATCGAATGGAAAGTACGAAAATAGAATTTTTGTTTGTCAATGAATTAAATCATCCTTACTCTATTCTATATTTCCAAGAATATTTTTATAAAGCATTCGAGCAATTATATCCAGACAAAAAGGTGTGTAAACACATGTATTCAATTCGAGCAGGAAACCTTAAATTTTTGGAGAGTCATAATGTAAAATATTTTGAAATTAAGTTTCGACAACGAATGAATACACATGATCCCGTACATTTTTATATGGAAGACCAATCTGCATCTATTAATGCAATTAACAAATATCTGAAATAATATAAACACAATTGTTGCATCATTTGTTGCAACATATCCATAGGAACAGCAACTTTTTCGCTGTTCTTTTTTTATTATTTTTTCCATCTTTCATATTTACCATGTAGAACATGACGAATAAAGAGAAAGGAGAAAATGATACAGTAAAAATTGTTTTACGATTAAGATTTTACACAATACACGAATTTCGTATTGCAACCTCATATCTTGTTAATGTACAAAAGAGTGACTTTTGATGAGCATCACATCTAACAGTTTTCTCTTTAAGAAATGCTACGGTTATGGATGATCCCACGGTCTTTGGACTGTGGGATCGTTATTTTTATCGAGAAATATCGGAAAAGGAAACAAAAGAAAAATAATATAAGATTTAGAACATGAGGATAAAAAAGGAAATTTTACGACTTCAGGAACGACAAAGAATGTTTTTACAATTGGTAGAGTGACAAAAAAATACAGAAGATCTTTGTGCAAGATGTCGAAAAAAATGAAAGTGATTGAAATGAATATATGATATTTGTATAATCAACTTATATAAAACTTAATCAATGGGGAGTTATCTATCTTTCAGAAGAAGCAGAATCTGTCTTAGATGGAAATGATCAAAATAAGGGTGAGGAAACATAGAAAACAGCCAATGGAAAAGCATAGGAGGATGTTTATGAAAAGATATGCAAAGATCTTTGTCAGTTGTCTGTTGACCTTTACGATGGTTTTTACATCCGTACAATGGTCTGCGATCGTGAATGAAACGACTGTGGTAGGAGCAGCAGAAACGGTACCGAAAGAGAAGAAAGAAGTTGTTGAAGAAGAGAGCACAAAAGATTCGACTACTTTCCAGATGAAAGATGGAAAGAAACAGACGGTCTTTTACGGACAGGATGTTCGGTTTGAAGATGAGAATGGAGATCTTCAGGAGTACGATCCAAGTCTTGTCAGGGTAACGGGATCAAAGAGTGAGCAGGGTGAGGATCTGAAGGGTTATCAGTATGAAAATAAAGAAGGAGATAAAAAACATTATCTTCCCAAAGATCTGTCCGAAGAGACACCGGTCTTAATGGAAAATGGGAAATATCAGATCTCTTTTGCACCGATCTATGGACAGGAAATAAAGAATGAGGAAGAGAAGAAAACGGAGGATCCTGGAACAGACTCTGTGGAAGATGCTGTCTCACGGGCAGAGGAAGCAGTAAGAAGCATTTCAGCGGATGGATCTTCTGAAAAAGAAACAGCAGAAGATACGGAAGATGCCCTGACATCGGTCAAAGAGCTGGACCGACAGGCAATCGAAGATCTTCCTGTGGAAGATGCACAGGGAGAGAAAGAAGAAAAACCAGTGAAAGTCTCCTATGAATCCCAGAAGAAAGAATGTACATTTTCTTACCAGTCATTAAACATGGGGATCAAGGAAAGTATCGTACTGACCAAAGCTCCAGAAGGAAATGTTTTAAAATTCCGCTTTCAGGCAAAAGGACTGGTCCCAAAGAAAAATATACTGGATGGCGGGATCAGCTTCCTAGATGAAAAAACAGAGGATCTGGTCGCAACACTGGAAGCTCCAAACATGAACGATCATACAGGAAAGGCATACAGTGAGAATCTTTCCTATGACATTGAGTCAGATGGAGAAGAAGGTTCATATCTGTTAACCCTGCATCTGGATGAAGATTACTTTCAGGACAAAGATAGACAGTATCCAGTCACGATCGATCCGACGGTCACATGGACCGGATCTACGGATTTCTGGGATGTCTATGTAATTAATGGATCTTATAAAAATACGAACTTTTATGACAATGGAGTTACAGCCATGATGGCTGGAAAATCAAAACAGGGTGTCTGCCGGACATATCTGCGTTTTAAAGATTTTACAGCAAAGATCAAAGGAAAATATGTAGACAGTGCAACGCTTACGATGTATGAAACCGGAAGCAGCCAGAGTGGACAGACAATCGAGGCAAGAAGAGTTACAGAAAACTGGACAAGACCTGGATTGAAATGGAGTAACCGCCCGGGATATAGTACGAATTATGGAAATGTAAAAACAACAGGGACTGCAAAGAAAGCAAGAAGCATTAATCTGACGGAATATGCGAGACAGTGTGCATCCGGTAAGATCACATCGTATGGTGTGATGTTAAAAAATGCGGACGAGACAAAGAGTTATGGACAGTTTTACAGTTCCAGAGCATCATCAAACCGTCCAAAGATGTCAGTGACTTATTATGATGGACCGACAACGGCATCATCTGTCAGTGTTACACCGCAGTATGCAAACAACAATCATCAGAAGACATTACATGTAAACTGGGCAGGCATCTCATCCCATTCATTAAACCGTGTGGAATACAGGATTGCAAACTGGGGAAATGGAGAAGAAACAGGTGATTATGTTTCATATTCTTCATCTACAAAGATTGGAACGAGTGGAAACGGAAGTGCGGATATTGACTGCAGTACGATGCCGGAAGGCCATTATAAACTTGTTGTAAGAGGAGTAGACAACGGTTATATTGCAGGTTGGGGAGCAGCGGCATGGTTTACGATAGACCGCACGGCTCCGGAAGCAGGAGATATATCCTTTGAGGAAGGAAATGATGAGAGCGAACCATCTGGTTCTCTGAATCCGAGACTGGAGGTCGGAATCGTAGATGAGAATGCATCCTATTTTAAATACCGTCTGGAAGGAACCTCAACTTACCATGAAAGTGCAAGGGCGGATGAAGATGGATACGCCTATGCAAATGTTTCGATTCCAGCAGACAGCATGACAGGAAGAACAGAGTATCAAGTTTATGTGATCGTTGTTGATAAAGCAGGGAATGAAAGCGGGGAAACAAAAGTATCCTATTATTATACGGATGCCTCAAAAGCACAGGATTATGCACCAACCAATGTAAAGGTCAGAAAATCGTATGGAAAGAATGTCATCTACTGGGATAAGAGAGAACTGACAGACAGTATCTATTATGCAGTTTACAGGGGGGAATCCGCGGATTTCACACCGGATGATTCGACACTGGTACGTGGTGCGATCAAAGATTCCTACTGCATGGATACCAGAGTGGGAGATGGCAAGAGTTACTATTATAAAGTACAAGCACAGAAACTGGCAATGGATGGAACGATCAATGGAAAAAGTACGGATGCATTATCAGAAAAAGTGGCACAGGATACACAGGAAGAATATGAAAAAAGACTAGGAAGTAAAGATTACAGAGACAGCATGGAGATCAGCACGCCCAATGGGACAGGATCCGTTGAAAAATCCCAGGGGAATCTGATGTATGAAAGTACAGATTTTTCAATTCCATCACTGCTTTTGAATCTTGAACTCACAAGAACCTATAACAGCCAGTCAGATAAAGAAGGAATGCTTGGAAAAGGATGGTATGACAGTTTTCATAAGGAATTATACCAGTTGGGAGATGATCTTGTATTTCAGGACAGTGACGGAACCTATCTGACATACAGTCCACAAAAAAGCAGAAGTGTTGATGTTTCTTATCAGAATAAGGAGACAAAGGACTATGCACTTTCATTTAATACAGAAGATGATGTAAAAAGATCATCAAATGGGGATCAGAGAGCAGCGGCATATGCAAGACTTCAGAATGCTGCTTCTGAAAATATCTTTGGAAGTGCCATTTCCAATAAAGGAAATTATCGTCCGGGGAAAAAAGACGATGATAGTGAAGACAGTGGAGCATCCGAAGGAGAAAAGGAAGTGATCACGGTGTCCAATGTCGGAAATATCCATATGAAGGATGGTATGACATATGCATTTGATGGGAATGGTGAGATCACAAAAGCAGAGGACAGTAATGGCAACTATCTGATCTATCAGTACGATGAAAAAGGAAGATTATATAAGGTTGTTTCCAATCTGAACAAAGAACTGGTTTTTACATATTATGAAAACGGAGAACAGGAAGATCTGTTAAAGAAGATCGATCTTGCAGATGGAACAAAGGTTGTTTATTCATATGCTGAAGGGAAACTTACGAATGTTTCTCACAAAAACAGCGGAGAAACAGCTTCTGTGGATCAGACATATGCTTATGGAAGTAATGGGAAGATGAGCAAGATCATCGATGCAAAGAAGAACGGGTACCAGATTGCTTATACAGGAGAAAAAGCAGAAAGATTTATCCGTCCGAATGGAGAATACCAGCAGCTTTCTTATGGAGATGGAACAACGACGGTATCTTCTCACAAGGCAGACGGAACCAAAACAGCACAGGATTCCATGAGTTTTGACAAGAATACAGGAAAGATCCTGAAAAAGACGGATGCCAATGGAATTGAAAGCAGTTACAGTTATGATGATGGAGGAAAAGACGGAGAACAAAATGGCTGGGTAAATGAATATCTTGTAAGAAAGATCAAAACGGAAGTGGATTATCAGGAGCTGGATGCTGCCGGACTGGTGAAATTTTTGAAAACAGACAAGGAAAAAGAAGAAACATTTACGATCGCCAGTATTGAGTACAATGAAAACGATGATGTCATCTCTGAGACCGAAGAAAACGGAGATATAACAAGCAGTGAGTATGAGGATGAGAAAAATCCATATCTTCCAACAAGCGAAACTACAACGAATGGAAATGACTTTATTTCACAGACTGTTTATGAATATGATCCCAAAGGGAATGTAATATCAGAAACAGATAAAGGTGAAAATAAAAAAGAAGAAACCAAAACAGTCACATCCTATGATGATCACGGACAGCCAACAACAGTCACGACAACAAAGGAAGGAGCTCCTGATTCTGTAGAACAAACGACATATCAGGATACTGTACAGGGAACGACACAGACAACAACAACGACACAGGGAGAAGAGAAAGAGACATCTGTGATAAAAACAGATGCCATGGGGCGTGAAACAGAAAATACCAGTAAAGACAGGAAAGGAAATATCTTAAGCAGTACGGAAACATCGTATGATTTCATGGGAAGAGCGATACAGACGAAAGTAACATCCGATGGAGTGACACAGACAGAATCTAAAACATACGATGATAACGGAACCGTAGCAACAGAAACCAGTGCATCCGGAATAAAGACAGCGTATCGTTATGATTCACTAAACCGTGTGATCAAAGCAACAGAATCAGCAGACGGGACAGATACCGTCACGGAAACTTCCTATGGATATGAAGATGCACAGATCCATACGTTGAATGGAACGAAAGACTATCAGAATCTGAGCGTTCAGACAACAAAGACCAATGGACATGTCAGTGAAAAGTCATGGACAGATGCAGCGGGGCAGACCGTCAGAAGTTTCAGCCATGGATTATATACGGATCATGTGTTCACCAGTGACGGAAAAGAGATCGCAACGATCAGTCTTGGAACAAAGACTTCCGGAGATGGAAAGATCGCCTTGCAGTTATATGACAAAGAAGGAAAACAGACAGCTGCGATCCAGAATCCAGAGATCACAAAAGGGACTTCTGATGCCGCAGTAAAGGTTGGAAACAGTTCCATCTTACAGAAAACAGAGTATGACACAAAGGGAAATGAGACAACAAAAACTGATGGTAATGGAGATCAGATATCCTATGCTTATGATGACCAGAATCGTGTAACCGAGATCACACAGGGAGGACAGAAGACAAAAGTTTCCTATCAGGTGAATTCAGACGGATCAACGACAACAAGTGTTACAGATGCGAATGGACATGTCAAGCAGGAAACAGCCAGTGCATCCGGATCAGTGACAACAACATCGGATCTTGGAGACGGCAGTGAATCCATTACAACAAAGTATACCTATGATGACCGTGGAAATAAGCTCTCAGAAGTCTATGCCAATGGGGCGAAAAAGACCTATGAATATAACAACCGGAATCTGGTTACAAAAACACAGTCTTATGACAAAGAAGGAACAAAAACACTGACCAGCCGGTATCGTTATGATGATAAAGGCCAGCTGTCAGAGATGACAGATTACAGGGTATCATCTGAAACAGAGACGGCATATCGTTATACAGAATATAGTTATGACACAAGAGGAAGGATCACAACGTTTGCAGAGATCAGTCAGAATGCCCAGCCAACGGTAGATGATATCAAAGCCCATCAGATCCGGTATACTTATAATGAGAATGGAAATCTCAGTAAGGTATCCTATCCGACCACCAAAGATGGAATCCAGTCATTATCTTATATTTATGATGAAAACGGATGGCTGCAGGAGATCAAAGGAGAACTGCATTCCAAGGGGCAGACAACAGAGAAAGTCCTCAGAAGTTACAGTTACGATGCGTATGGAAAGGTCAAAGAGATCAAGGACTACAGAAATCGGTTAAAGAACGGTGCTCAGGCAGTTCAAAAAATCTATACCTATGACAGTTTTGACCGTGTCAAAGAGATGACCTACACAGATCTTGAGACTGGAAAAGTGATGGAATCTTATCAGTACAGCTATGATAAGAACTCTAATATCACAAAGAAAACGCAGGTCAATAACTATCCGAAGGAAGATGCAGACAAAGTTAATGAGACAAAATCTTATACTTATGATACACTTGGACGACTGACAAAGACTGTAACAACAGATCATAACAAGGATGATAAGACAAAGACGGTCACATATACCTATGATAATGTTGGAAACAGGCTCAAAGAAGATGACGGAACGACGACAACATCGTATACTTATAACGGATTGGATCAGTTAAAGACATCCACGAAAGAGAAAGGAACTGCGGTAGAAGAAGTCCGTCAGTATGATTACGATGCGAATGGAAACCAGACAGATGTAAAGAACACAAAGACCGGAGAAGATCAGATTTTTGCATATGATGCGGAAAACAGATTAAGTCAGGTGTCCGTGACAAAAGACGGAAAGACAGCAGTGATCCAGCAGAACATCTATAATGGGGACGGACAGCGGATCCAGAAGATTGATGGAGATGAGACGATCAACTATTATTATCAGGATGGAGTGGTGGCTTATACAACAGATGCAGCCGGAGAACAGAATAGCCAGAATCTGATCGGAACGGAAGGAAACATCCTTGCGACCCAGAGATACCAGAAAGATACGACCCAGTATTACCTTTATAACAAAGATATCCAGGGAAGTACCACAAGTCTGGTAAAAGAAGATGGAAGTGCGGATGCGACTTACCAGTATACAGATTTTGGAGAGACAACGATCCATGGAGATGATCAGGCGGACAATGAAGTATGTTATACGGGAGGAATCTATGACCAGACTACGGGACTGTATTACCTGAATGCAAGGTATTATGATCCAGAGGAAGGAAGATTCTTAACAGAGGATACATATCGTGGAGAAAATGATCAACCTGATACACAGCATTTATACGTATACTGTGCGAATAATCCGGTAAACTATGTGGATCCTAGTGGGCATTTTGCGATAGCAGTACCAATTTTAGTAAAATTGGTGCTTGTTGGTGGGGTTGTAATTTATGTGTCTTATTCTAGCTGGAAAAGGCATAGTCCGAAGACAAGATATGCAGGAAGAAAAATTTCTTATAAAAATACAATTTTTAGATGGATTGCAGCAAAAGTAATTAGGCATGGAATAAAGCAATCACAACATGGTAAGAACAATGTAAGAAAGACAGGTGGAAAACCAAGCAATAGACGAGAAGAAATTAGAGAACAAAAAGCAAGAGGAGAGAGAAATAAAAGAAAAAGAAAGGGATATAAGCATTCAAAGTAAATATACAAAATAATAGAAAATAGTGATACTTGATTCGCTTAAGATAACAAATATTTCTAATATTGAAATAATGTATCTAATATAGAAGTTAATATAGGAAATTATCTATTTCTTAAGTGAATCAAGTACTAAAGAATAGGTAAATCTATAAGAAAGATATTCGAAATAAAAGCTTTGGAAATGAATGTATTATGGGAGGAAATAACTATGAATTTATTGGAAAAACTAATGTCGATAATAAATAAACAGAAACAAGCCATATTATTTTCGCAAAAAGATAAAGAGATTATACGAGAAATTAGCCAATGTAATAATAGTTACTATAAAACAAAAATATTAGATGTTCTTCAATGTGAATTATCTGACTGGAGTTATGATATTTCAAAATATATGATAAAAGATAAGAATCGATTAATTGCAGAAAAGTCTATATCAGTAATTCAAGAATTTAAAAGGTTAGAAGATTTTTTGAATTTATTTGAACAATATCAAAAAGATGAATTTATTAATTATGAGTTGATTGAAGCGATAGGATATATTGGGATAATGCGACAATTAGATGATGATATCATTGAAAAAAGGATGAAAGAAATTTTACAAAACTTAGAAAAAAAAGGTTATGCAAAATACAGAATTTATGATTATTTATTTTATATAACAAAGAATGAGAAATATTTAGATGCTATTTTGAATGGATTACAATCTTGGGATGATGATATAAGATATCAGGCACTTTATACTGTTGAGGATGTAATAATAAATGAAGATGATAACAAGTGGTTAAAAAAAATAAATAAAAAATTGATTGATAATATAGAAAAAGATAAAAGATATAACCGAATTTACAGAGAACGACTCATCAATAGGATTCGAGAAAGAATGGGAAAGAAAAAAACGATTATTTGCCAGAAAGAAAAAAAATTATATCAAAGATTATTATTAGGTGGGAAATTTATATTACAGAGATGTGTATTCGAACTATACTATCCTGTAAACAATGATAGATATGAAATGATATTGGAATTATTAGAAAAAAATAGGACCAATATGATGGAAGAACAATTTTTTATATTTGGAAGCTATGTGGAAAGTATTTATGGAAATAGTGAAATCAATAGATATCAGCAATGGTTGGAAAATAACGGATCTGAGGAAAATAAGGCATTAATCTTATATTTAAGAGCGGTTTGGGAAGTTGCAAAAGATGAATATGATTTATTCAATGAAACTGCACTTAAATATGCAAGAGAATCTCTTGAATGTGATAAGGATATTCCAGCAGTTTATCATATAATAGGTAGATTGACAAGTCCAGACACATCGGAGTATGAAAAAATAAAAAAAGATTTAAAAAAACATGTGGTCTATATATCTTTACAGGAAATTGAAGAGATGTCATTAAACAAATTATATAGTTATGATACTTTTCTTAAAATGGATATTTTAAAGAAAATCATAAAGCCGAAGAATTTTTCATTAATCTTATTGGAAGAAGTAAGTGATAACTTTTGGAATTGGGAGTTATAATGTGCGGTTTGAGATGCGTACGGATTCTTGAACTAGGTTCTTAAGAATCTGTAAAAAACTTAAGTTCCCTTTTACTAGGTCCGCCGTTTTCGCAAGCAGGCTTGTGAATTTCCAGAACTAGCAGAAAAAGACAGGTTTCAGGCGATCCATCAGGAAATTGTAAAAATGAAGAGCATTCCAGATCAGTCAACCGATCTTTATGGACAGTCTTCTAAAGAAGATATTGTACAGATCAAAAACCCTGCCGCAGCAATGGAACTTCAGATCGGACAGGCTGTTCTTCGGATTAGTAATCAGACCGATCCACGGTTACTGGAACAGACATTAAAACTTATAGAAGCATTCTCATTTTGTGGAAAGAGTAAGAAGGATGATCCCGCGGTCTTTTGGCTGTGGAACTTTTTAAAAATATTCTTTTGGTACAAAGAGATTAATTTTATTGCACAAAAATAAAATTAATGATAAACTGTAAATGAACTGATTATAGTTCATCTAATAATTTATACGTTTATTAAAATAACCAATAAAAACAGTCACATTTCCAAATGTTATGGCAGTGTGACTCTTTTATTGCAATGATATAAAGGAGTTTATTGACAATGTTGCGTACAATCGAAATGTACACAAATGAATATAAAGATACAACACAAAAGGAAATCCGAAAGAAAAAAGGGCAGTTTTTTACACCGGCAGAGGTTTCGATGAGAATGGCTGCTGTAGAAAATAAATATCCGAAGAATCAATTAATAAGGGTGTTAGATCCAGGAGCAGGAAACGGTATTTTATCTTTTGCTGTGATTGATAAATTACTAAGAAGTGGGTATAAACGGCTTGATATTACACTGATTGAAACGGATACAGAGATTTTACCAGTCTTAGAATATACAATCACTAAAATTAGACAAATCTGTGAATCATATCATGCAGAATGTACTATCCATTATATTGATCAAAATTTCGTGTTATGGGAATCCTCCTGTTTATATGATATCGTCATATGCAATCCTCCATATATGAAAGTAAGAAAAGATTCTATCGAAGCAACGGCAATGAAGGCATATGTATATGGACAGCCTAACCTATATGGATTGTTTATGGCAAAAGCAGTAGAATTATTGCGTGATAATGGACAGTACATTTTTATTACTCCCCGTTCGTGGACTTCTGGAAAATATTTTACGAAAGTACGGAGCTTCTTACAAAAAGAATTGAACATAAAAGAAATCGACCTTTTTTCAAGTCGTGATGAAGTTTTTCAGGGAGAGAAAGTTCTTCAGGAGACAATGATCTTATATGGAGAAAAAGGACAGATTCAAAATGAGAAAATTAAAATTAATATTCTTAAAGACGGAACTTTAGATACAGGAAACAGTTTTTGGGCAGCAGCAGATCAGATTAAGTTTAAAGGATCAGAACAATATCTGCTTTTACCAGAAAATGAAAATGATCTTAAAATTATAGATATAATGTCTGATATGACAGATTCTTTTGAGTCCAGTGGATATCACTTCAAAACGGGACCAGTTGTAGAATTTCGAAATTTAGATCATATTCATAAAATATATCAAACTGGAGATATCCCAATGTATCGTTCGATACATATACAAAATGGAACTCTGCAGTTTCCTGCCGATACTCAAAAAGCACAATATGTTAGTGCGGATGAAGAATCCTTGTTGATCCCAAAGCAAAATACTATTTTAGTTCGTCGGTTGAGTATGAAAGAAGATTTAAAACGTATTCAGGCTTGCAAATATTTTGTAGATGAAAATACAGACTTAAATACAGAATTTATGACTGTTGAAAATCATGTAAATTATCTAACACGTAAAGATGGTATGGAAATGACCAGAAATGAAATAGATCAGCTGTTTGATATTTTAATGTCAGATATGTATGAACGTTATATCCGATTGATCAACGGAAGTACACAGATAAATGCGGGAGAACTTAATAAATTACCATTACAGAGGATTGAACGATGAAAAGAAATGTAGAAAAATATGATTATCAGGTATTGAATGATGCAAAAAATATTCTTATGGAAATTGATATGCCAAAAGAACTTTATAATCCAAGGTGTGTTATGATATTTTGTGCATGTGCCCAGATGATAGATGGAAAATCATGGAGGCATATATCAGAAGAATATATGAGTGTCCATGATATTATCAAATATGTAAATGATGTATTTCCTAATAAAGCAGGTTTGGATAAAAAAGGATATCAGGAAAATAGCAGGGAAACATTTCGGGATGAAACTCTAAAACGTTGGGTAAGTGCAGCAATCATTGAATCTAAAGCAGGACTGGCAGCCAATGATAGAAACAATGGATATCGTTTTACTTCCGCTTTTGCCGCATTGGTAAGAACTTATGGAAGTGATCAGTGGGAAGATTCCCTGTCAGCATTTATGGAAACTTATGAAAGCTATAGTAAAAAATTAAAACAAGTAAAATCCCTGCCGAAAGGATATGATGTGACTTGCGGAAATATTACAGTTAAATTAGGATTATCCGCACATAATAAATTACAAAAACAGATTTTAGAAGAGTTTGTTCCCAATTTTGCATCTGGATCAGAATTATTATATATAGGCGATACATCCGATCGTACATTACAAAGAGATGACAAACGATTATCAGAATTAGGAATTAAAATCCTAGAAGATACTTCAAAACTTCCAGATATTATTTTATATGATGCCGATAAAAATCGGATCATATATGTGGAAGCATATTCCAGTACCGGGGAATTTAATAAAGATCGAGTCGATTATATTAATACATATTGCTCATATAAAAATGATATTGAAGTTGCATTTGTAACAGCATTTGCGACAACAAAAAAGATGCTTCAGGTTTATCCAAAGATTGCATGGGACACAGAGATCTGGATTGCCGAAGAAGCAACACATCTGACTCATAAAAACGGAGATAGATTTATGGGAAGAAATCCCGAAGAGTTTTTGTAACAAGTTAGATAATTCTGTATACAAATGTTACATATCATGATATAATACATATAGTGAGTTCGCACGTGTATCTGTGCGGACTTTTTTTATATAAGTTTTTAGGCATTCTGCATGAGCAGGGTGTCTTTTTTGTATATTATGAACGGACCTGTGTGTTGGCAGGGATTGCCGCGTGGCAGAAATAAAATCATACAAGCTAGAAAATATTTAACAAAAAAGGAGGCTCGCCTGACGGCGAGAGTGAAGGATACCCTGACCTTAGAGGTTAGGGTATCCTTTACTTATTTACAATGAACAAGAAAAGTAAACGTCTGCATTTTATACAAAAACTCGGAGCAACACTCTCACTGGCAGCTGTTGGAGGAATACTGATGTTTCCAGAAGTACAACCTCATCATGTAGAAGCAGATTCAAAGATCAAAGTGTCTATCGCTCATAGCAAAACAACCGGAGGGATAAATTACGGATATCTCAAGAGTGATCTTCAAGATAATACAACAACAGAATCTGCCAGAACAGGAGTATTAGTTAAGGCATCTAATCTGCCGTCCTCTGATGGTTCGACATCTAATTTAGAAGTTGGAATAAATTATAAATAATAATTTAAAATATGTAATATTCCCACATAATTATAATGTTATTCTTGAAATATGTTCAAATAAAGCTAAAAAATATGGGAGCGTTACATATTTTTGCTTGTAATTTGTCAAGGTTATTGTATAATTAAATTATAACGAACGTTCGTACTAATTAATTTTGAAATGGAACAAAATGTGATTAGAAAGGTAACATTTTTACATGAATTTGGAAAAACAAAAAGAAAATTTCAAGAATCATAGGGCAATATGTCAGCTTCTCGGCCATTGAATAACCGAGCATGCGAAAAAAGTATGTGAAGTCATTTCATGGTCCCCGAAAGGGCATGCTGACTAGACTCAGTGCAACGGAACCCACTTTTTGTGAGGAATACCATTAGTACTACGTCCCAGATATCAATACCCGACCCGGTAGTACCCAAGCCGGGAACAGGGTTCAGGCAACGGATGTCTTTCAGGAGAAGAGGACACTGACCTGGAGCACGAAGTATCTGGAACTTTGTCGAAGGGTGATCACTCCCATCCGGGAGGGCAGGACTTTTGTGTACCTGCCATAACAATATATAAGGAGGACCAGCCATGAGTGTATTCGTGGTCGGGCTGAACGGATGCCGGCTGATGCCTACATCTGAAAGAGAGGCCCGTTTATTACTGAAACATGGGAAAGCTTCTGTTTATCGGAAAGTCCCATTTACCATAAAACTAAATTATAAGACAGGCAGTACCACACAGCCTGGTTATTTGGGGATCGATACCGGATCGCAGCATATCGGAGTGTCCGTTGTCCGCGAAGATGGTACCGTGTTACATAAGGAAGAGATCGGTCTCAGGGATTCCATGAGTAAAAGAAAACTGATGGAGTCAAGGTCTTCATTAAGAAGAGGAAGACGTCATCGAAAGACCAGATATCGCCATCCAAAATGGAGACTAAAAGCCAAACGTGTTTATTACGAAACTCCAGACCGAAAAGGAAGACACTGGAAGAAGCAAAAGATCACGTTCGCGTCCAAACGACCGCAGGGCTGGCTTCCTCCATCGCTGCAGTCAAAGACGGATCATCATATCCAGTGGATCAAGAAGTTACAGGATCTTCTTCCAGATGGATATCGTCTTTCGATCGAACTTGGTCGTTTCGATCCGGCAAGAATGAAAGATACAGAGATCCATGGAGATCTATACCAGAAAGGACCACAGTATGACTATGAAAATGTTCGTGCTTATGTCCTCGATCGTGACAGATATACTTGTCAGGTATGTGGAAAGAAGGGTGGAAAATTACATATACACCATATCCTGTACAGAAGTCATGGTGCGACCGATAATCCACAGTATATGGCTACGATATGCAGCGATTGTCATAGCACAGAGAACCATCAACCGGGAGGCATCCTTTATCAGTGGATGCAGGAGCAGAAGAAATTTACCAGAGGACTAAGAGATGCTACATTCATGAACATCTTAAGGAAACGTCTGATGAAAGCATTTCCAAAAGCAACTTTTACCTATGGAAATATCACAAAAGCAGACAGAGAGAAACTGAAGATTCCTAAAAGCCATGGAAATGATGCCACTGCGATCGCAATCGTAAAAACTGGGATCATGACGGTAAAGGATAACGAACCTGTGATCTATATCCAACAGGTCCGAAGAAAAAAACGTTCTCTGCATGAAGAAACTCCGAGAAAAGGACGCAAAGAACCGAACCGTAAAGCTTCACGATACAATAAGAATACGAAAGCAGTCACCGTGACCAAAAGAAAGAATAAGAAAAGGATATCGATCACTGGCTGTCTGTTCGATCGTGTAGAACTGAATGGAAAGAAAGGATGGATCTCTGGATTTACTGATAAGTCCTGCTATATAAAGGATGAGAATGACCAATATATTCGGATATCTCCGAAGTACAAACAGGTCAGTCTGTCAAAACTCAAGATCCTGCATCACTGTGGAAACTGGGTGATAGGAGCAAGAAGATCCCTTGGTAAGGGATGATGGCTCAAGGAGCCTGACTGCTTTTATCTCGGTCATTGAATGGCCGAGAATTCCCGCAGTATATCTTAAAGATCTTGGAAACATAAAAATATTGGATTTCAAAAAGCCCAATAGTACAGAATACAGAATCCGCTTTCTATTTGAGGAAGATATTGGCAGCAATGGATATGATAAATTTTCAGAAATCGATGGTGATATCTGTGACATTATTAGCGATTTTGGAAAAAGAGAAACAGGAATACTTGATTTGTACATGTTAGCTTTCAAATTAGCAAAAGAACAGCTAAAAATAAGCAAAGAAAATTAGGAGGAAAGATTATGAATTATGCATGGGATGCAAATGGACAGAATTATTCTGATGGTTTTAAAAGTATAGAAGAATGTGTTGAAAATGCCAAGGGTTTTGGATGTAAAGTTGGAGATGTTATTTACGTTGGAGAAGCGAAAAAAGTACCAATAAAAGGAGTTGATTTAAGTAATGAATGCACAGTGATTTAATTGAAACGGTTAAGGAGAAATTTTATGGATAAAACAAATACAAACAAATCAACAAAATTAGGGAAAAGATTAAGACAGTTAAGAAAAGAATATTGTATGACGCAGGAAAAATTAGGTCAAAAACTTAACCTGAAAGCATCTACAATTTCTGATTATGAAAATGATATCAGCTTTCCAGACAATGAAAATCTGATAAAGTTAGCTCAAATCTTCAAAGTAACAACGGACTATCTTCTTGGAGCATCTAATATCCGAGATCGGTCAATTCTGACTCCGAAAGATGAAAAAGATATCTCGAAGGATTTAGATAAAATCAAAGAGCAGATTAAAAATCAGGAAAATGTAATTGCCAATTGTGATGGAATTGAAATTACAGAAGAAGATGCCGATTACTTAATGAAAGCAATCGATTTAGCTCTTCATCGAATCAAACAGAAGAACAAAGAAAAATACACGCCGAAAAAATACAAATAAGAAACAATAGAAAGTGATGATGCTATGACATGTGATATAGATTTTGATAATGTGGGCAATACCTATTTTGAATAAAATAATGATACATCTGTTTTGAGGGGAGGATTAATATGTTACATATTCTACAAAAAGATAGAATGGTATAGGAGAAGATTAAAATACTATGAGATGTGAATATTGCGGATATATAGGAGAAAAAGAAGATTTTGAAGAAGGAAAATACGGCTTTTGGTGTCCTATGTGTGATGGAGTTTTATATAAAGAAGGAAAAGAAAGTTTTAGCCAGACACATGTTATCTTAGAACAGTCAAAACTTAAAAATTCAACACCTGTTCAAAAATCAAAGTTAAAAAAAAGATTGTCTCCACTTCGCTATCCTGGTGGAAAATCAAAGCTGATTGATCAGCTGCTACCATATATTCAAGATAAAGAATGTTTCGTAGAAGCATTTTGCGGAGGATCAAGTTTGGGATTAGCTTTGTTAGATGCTGGTAAGATTCATAAATTGGTCTTAAATGATCTGGATCGTAATGTTTACGCATTTTGGAAGATTGTATGCAGTAATCAATACAAAGAACTGAATGATAAGATTCTGGAATACTCACCAATCAAAGAAACATATTTTGCATATCAGGAACGATTGAAATCATCGGATTTATCAGATCTTGATCGTGCATTTTACTTTTTAGTAATCAACCGGTGTAGTTTTTCCGGCATACAGATGGCAAATCCAAAGTCTGATATGAAAGATCGATGGATTCCTAAATCCCTTACTGAACGAATTAAGAAAATTCATTCCATGAGTGATTACATTGAAGTCAGAAATAACGATGCAATGGAATTGATTGAGGAAATGTATTGGAATCCGAAAAATTGTATTTTTATTGATCCACCATATATCGAAAAAGGAGATCAGCTGTATCCAGTTAAATTTCATCTTCATCAAGAGTTAGCTGAACTGATCACAGATTTATTAAGAGAGTTTCCCGGCTGTGCAGACTTGTTGTTAACTTATGATGATCAAGAAATTTTGCATCAATTATATAATCAGAATCACATTGGAATACATATTATAGGTAGAAATTATAGTTGCCGCCGGTAAAATAGAGAAAATTGTGTGAAGGAGAACGTTTATGACAATAGCACAGCAGATTGCACATGACTTTTTAGCGAGTATAGAAAAAGTATGTGTCGAAAATAAAATAGATATTGGGTCATTAGAAACAAGTATTATTTATGACAAAGGAGCACAAGCAGGAATAGCAGTAAAAGATGCAAAAGCAGGAATAATTATTGCATCTATGAATTACGACTTAGACAAGAAAAGTTTAAAAAGAAAGAAGAAGGAAAAGGAGCTAGAAGACTATTGTATTGAAAGAATATGTCCTATTTGCAATTTCAAAAAACAAACTCCTTGTATCGTTAATAAAATTTGGAATGAAGAAGCTGTTACAGATGAGGAAATAGAGGAAGCCTATAAAAAGATGTTAGAAGATAAGAACAAAAAATGTCAGGAGATTTGATATGGAGCTAAAAAAATTAGATATGGACGACATAAAGAGAAGAATCCTATATGGACTGATCATTCTTTCTTTATTGCCGCTTATAACAATGTTTTATATAAACCTGAAACAAGATAAGTGGGAAACGGACCGGAATTTCTATGGGAAAGAAATCTCGGAAGATCAATTGAAAATCACTCAAAATACATATCAAAAATACGAGTGCAGCTCAAAGAAGATTACAAAAAAGAAAGAGCTGGGGAATATGAGATATTACTACCGTGATAAAAATCATATAAATTTTGAGGCAAATGAAGAAGAATACAATAAATATATTAAAGATTCCGATATTTTTTATGTATACAAACCAAAATGCCAGATCAGTTATCATTCTGATAACGGAAAATTAACAGCTGATTTTACTGGGAAGAAGATATCTTTTGAACCTGGAACATTTAATAGTGCAGAATTAAGATCAATCACAAAACTTGTTTATCAAAAGAGTCGGTCAAAGATTTTTTCTACATATTCCATAAGTGATGTTAACAAAAGATATTTAAACTCAAATAATATAGCAATAATAATTGGTCGTAGTTTAATTTGGAAATTTTTTGATTCATCAATATATAACCATCCATACAACAGCAAAGGAGCTATTACTAATTTTAGAATTTCAAGTAAATCAGGGAATGGAACAGTTCATGGAAAAAGTTTGATAAAATCTGAAAAATATGATCGTTTATATCATGATTTTGTTTTTTATCAGATGCCAAAAGCAAAATTTACGAGTGTAAAAGATCGTTGGTTATTGTTTTCTGCAGAATTAGGGGCTGGTTATCTACATGGATATTACATAATTTATTTTATATTTTTTGCAATTTTATGGTTACCAATCTGTCTCGATCAATTTTTAACTGTAGATAGTGCAACAAAGAATACGGTGATATGTTTTGAACAAATGTTTGTTATTGTAGCATGGATAGGACCATTTAACAGAATAGGAATTATATTGTCAATCATAACTATTTTATGCCTTTTATTTTTCCCATATAAGAGAAATCCTTTTTATGATCTGCAAAAAGATGGAATAGATATGATGAAAAAGGATTTCGGAAGTTTTTTGGACAAGTAGATCATATAGGCAGATATAAACGAATTGATCACAAGTTAAATGAAAGAGGTTTTGAAGAAAATGAAAATAAAATGTAGTAAAAAATTAAAGAAAACGCATTTGAGTGATGGTGCTTATAATTTGCTAATCGAAGCTATTGTACTATACGGCTTATTAATCAATCTTATAACATGTGCATTTTTTGCGGATTATGTAGCTATGATTCCATTAAGAGCATTGGTGATTGGATACCTGCTCATTTCAATTATTGGAATAGTAATGTTAACCAGATATAAGGCTGTCCTTGTAAAATTTGTTGGATATAACATGATTGTGATTCCATGTGGAATAACATTATCAACCATCATCAGTGATTATGCTGGTAGATCTGATCTTGTATTGCAAGCATTGATCATTACAACTATGATCACTTTTTGTATGATTACTCTTAGTTGCATATTCCCAAAGTTTTTTGTAGGTATTGGGAAAATGCTTTTTGTAGCATTAGTAGGAGTTGTTATTGCATATGTCGTATGCTATTTTGTCGGATTAAATACAGGAATTATAGCATGGATTTCGGCAATTATTTTTTCCTTATATATTGGATACGATTTTGTTTCAGCACAGCAGGCTAAACATACAGTTGCAAACGCAATTATTTACGGGGCTGATATTTATTTGGATCTGGTCAATCTTTTTGTTGAGATTTTAAGAATTTTAAAAGATAACGATTAATCATTATATGTCAAAATAAGATAGGAGAGAAAGATTATGAGTCAAAATACGAATAAGCAGCATCGAGAAATAAAAGTAGTTGTGAGGGATTTTACGCAGCAGGGAGAAAGAGATAAAGTAAGGGATGAACTAATTAAAAGTGGCTATAAAGTAGTTGTGAAAAATTTTACAAAGGAAGAGAGTCACGGAGAGTTTCGAATGTCTGAAAATGAAGATGTAGATATTGACTCAAAAAGATTTATCTGATTACGAAAATGAAGTTCTTATAGGAGAAAATTTATGAAAATGAGAAAGAAAGAAGTCGTTAAAATGTTAAAAGAAATGCAAAAAACTGTATATAATTCTGTTATGTTTGAAAAAGCCGGACCCCAGCAGAAATGGATTATTGAAAACCTGCTTGGAAGTGCAATCGCAGAGTTAGATGAGTATCCATATGCGATTGGACTCAAAAATAAGAATTTGATCGAGTCTAAAGTGGTTCATCCAGAAAGCGAATATGATTACGTTGATAGATTTGATGATGATGAAACGGACTACTTAGATTATGATTGCAGGTATTCACTTTTTGAACCAAATACGAAAGAATCAAAGAATATTTCTGCAAAACAGGAATGCATGAAAGAAGGTATCGTAAAAAAGATTCCTTTTCTGCTCACAAAGGAAATGATCGCTGTATGTATCAATCACTCAAATACTACATACGCCAAATTCATCTATGAAAAAACGGATGATGGAAAGACCAAAGTAATTTTATATCCAGGCAATGTAAGCTTCGTGGTCGAAATAGAATCATTATCTATGTCATCTGATATTAGAAAAGCAAAAATTATATTTTCTTCTCTAAAAGCACAGTATAAAGACATGAATGAAGAATTATTTAATGAAATTCAGGAACGGATTATTGAACGATATATCAGGCTTATGGCATGGGAAGAAATCGAAAAAATAAGTACCTTAAATTTTCATGTAAGAATGCGAGAATGTGATCTGCTAAAATTATATCAATATTATATTTTTGATCGTAGCCGGCAGCGTCTAATAGTAAATGCGAAACCCTATGATAATGATCAATTATATGTCAATATCCTTGGAAATAGAATTAATTTGAATGATATATTAATCGGAGATCACTATAAGTGGAATCCTGAAAAATTTCCAAAAATTTATGATGGATCATTTAAAGATTTTTTAGAATCATTTGATTTTGAAGCAAACGGAATTTGTCGTGTTCATGATTCTATATATGCAAGTGATGAAAATGACATTCTTATTGGAAGAAAAATGAAATCTGTAATTGATAAATTATTCTAAAAAGAGAAATCAAAGAAGAAGTTGTTTTCAAAAGAAACAGCTACAAAATAGTTGTAAGAGATTTTACAAAGAAAGAGAATCACGGAAGGATTTGCGTGTTTGAAAAGGAGTGATGATAGTGAACAATGCACAATTAATGAGAGAATTGAAAGAATCTGAGGAAATTAAGCAAGTTATTAACCATTTAACTCAAGATATTATTGATCTGTATCATATCCAGATACCAATTCAGGATATTGATGAAGCAGTTAAGATGTTTGGCGGCCGCGTGGAAGAAGATCGAGAAAAATACTGTAAATATTGCGATTTTATCAGCAAAGAGAGAGATTCTTTTGCAATTTATATTTCCCCATATTATAAATTTGAACGGAGAAAAATGATTATTGCTCAACAGTTAGGTCATTTGTTCTTGCATATGGGGTATCAAACGAATCATGATCTTTGGAATCATCAAAAAGAAGGGCGGTTCCAAGAGAAGAATGATCCTGAACAGGCACGGCAGGCAAATAGTTTTGCATTTGCATTGCTTATACCGGAAAAAGAGTATCGAAAAATGATTGATCTTAATTCCGAAGGATTGCTAGTACAAACGAAAAATATTGCAGAGTATTTTGGAGTATCCCTGGCTGCTGCCGCTCAAAGAGGTAGAGGACTTAATATTTTAACATAATACTAGCAGAAAAACTCCGTTTGTAAAACGTAAAAAGGAGAATCGTATTTATGAGTGAATTCATTAAAACATTATTTGAAGAAAAAGAAAAGCTTGACGAAATATGCCATATTGAAGAGCAACAACGAAAGAAAATCCAGAAACATCTGGATACATTAACTGATGATCAGGTTAGGGAAATGTCATTTGAGGATAAAGTATTATTAAAAGAAAAATATGGATTTTTTATTGATACTAAATTAGTCAATCTTTTACATAGAGAAATCAAAAATGGATTAATTAAAGCAAAAGGACCTGCCATTCATTATCCTTTCTTGAAAGGACTTGTTTTTTTAACAAAAGAACAGATTTATGATTTAGATGAATTCGTTAATCAAATGAGAAACTTAAATGCTTTAACTCAAAGTCTGGCAAACAGAAAATTGAATGACACATTAAAAGAAACGGCAGAATATGAGAACATAGAATATAAAGAAATGACATTAACAGATGAAAAATGGAAGCAGATTGTTGATTTACTTGTACAGCATAAGATTGGAAAATGTATGTTGCATATAGCTGTTAATGACTGTGGCGATACATGTTGGATTGATCGCAAACAATATGAGAAAGTAAAATCTGGAAAAGCTTCCGAAGACGAAAAAGAAGAATTGTATGATCAAATTTGGGGTAATACCTGTGGATATTGTGAAATATCTACAAATTGTCAAGATTTAGAATATTGTAATTTTATGAAACAAATTAAGATTTGTGGTTTTTCCTTCATAAAAAATGATGTCAATTAGCTCGTATTAAGCATGAATCATAGAGATTGAATTAGAAAGAAGGATTTCTTATTTATGACGAACAAACAACAGTATGTGGAACGAAAGAAATATAAAAAAGAGCAGATTTATGATGCAATCGCAAAAAGAATTAGAGAAATTTGCGATCTTACTGATTCAGTAACTTCTGCAGAGTGTCTTAAAAATACACTGCTTAGAATGGGTTATGAAATAATCTGTACGAATGATATAAGCAGATACAATGATCGCTATGAATTAATACCAAAGTTTGATAAAACTTATCAAATTAAGGTTCCATTTGTATCGAGAGAAAAAGAAAATATGCTGCTTGCACGAGCTTTGTGTGAAATACAAACAGGTATACATAATGATATGGAATGTAAGATTATAGCAAGAAGATTATTGATGCCAAAACAGGAATTTTTAGATCAAATCAATAAAAATGAAGATGTTTTTGGACAAGTTAATATTACTAATATTGCCAGACATTTTTGTGTAGATGAATCAGAGGTATCTTCGAGGGGTATGGAACTTAATCTTTTGAGTATCTTCTGATTAAAAGCAAAGGACTTCAACCAAATAGTCAAAGTCCCTTTGCTTAATCCGGAATGATCTCTATAACATCCTCTATTTTACAATTGAGATAGAGACAGATTTTGTCAATTGTCTCTAAAGAAATGTATTCTCCCTTAGACATTTTTGCGAGTGCATTTGTCCCAAATCCAATGTTTTTTCTAAGTTCGGTTTTTGTCATTCCTTTTTTAGTTAACGTTGTAAATAATGGTGTATAACTTACCATAATGCAACCTCCTATGTTTGCATTATAGCATATTTTATTTCAAAATCAAAATAAAATATCTCGAAAAGCAAATATTTCTATTGACTTAATATCTCGTAAGTGATACATTATATTTAGAAAAGCAAATAATTTATCTCGAGACAGAGATATATATTTATGAGTAAGGAGAATGTAAAATGAGCGAAATTGAAGTAAAAATTAGAGACGATAAAGCAATGTTATATACACCATATAATCCAGAGTTTGTTAAAAGGATTAAAAAATTTTCAGATGCGAGATGGAATTCGGGCGAAAAATGTTGGACGATTGATGAATCAAATCTGGATGCTGCCAGAGTGATTATGAAAGAAATCTACGGATATGCAGATAATGAAATTAATGAAAAGGTCACACTCAAAATTCATGTAAAGGAATCTGTAAGTAAAAAACATGGTGACGTAATCCTCTTTGGAAAAATCTTAAGTCATGCAACAGGTCGAGACAGTGGAGCACGTTCCGGCAGTGACGTAGCCTATATTCATGGATCAGCTTACAGTGGTGGAAGTGCTAAGAACTGGGAGAGTGTAGTTAGTGAAGATAGTGAGATCTTATTACATAATGTCAATAAAAATCTTTATGAGGAATATCTTGAGAATCCGCAGGAAGAGTATGAGATAGAAGTTGTAACAGACAGTATTGACTCTGCTGCCTTGAAGCAGGAAAAAGAACTCTTATTAAAAAGAATCAAAGAAATTGATCATGTATTGAATTGTGAGGGATAAAAATGAGAAAGACATTTGTAGTATTTATAGCATTTATAATGCTGTACGTTGTAGTAGATCAATATGATACTTGGATGAGCTATAACGAAATAAAACAATATTATACGGATAATTATACTTTTATCTATAAGCAGAAAACTCTTTCAAAAAGTCTTACAAAGCAGTTTTTGCAACAATTAAAAGGACAGTCACATATCCATGGATCTAAAGATAAAGATATGGTTTTGCATCAATTTAATGATTCTGAATCCGATGATTTTGGACAAATTATAATTCAAATTGATAAAAAAACGAAAACCATTTATGCATTTAGAGTGAAATCAGGATCTAAAGAATATATAGGTACACAGATTGCTTATCAGCGTGGATATAAGATATTTCATAACGATAAAGAACTTTCTTCAAAGAAAGACGTAAATAAAGTTTTAGATAAAATGGAAGATGCTGATAACTATATGATTGAAGCGAATGACAAAAATAAAACACTAAATATCATAGATCCATAGAGAAATCATGGAAAGTAGTATTTGGTGTATGACATTTATGGTAGAAATGGAGAAAAGATTATGTTGTTAGACGAATTAAAGATTGAACAGGATGATTTAAAGGTTGGAGATGTTGTATATACATCGCATCATCCTAATATAGGAGTATGGGTAAGTTTCCGGTATTCAAAAATGCGTAAGGAAGTGATTCAACGGATCACCCCGAAACGAACAAAAATCGTAACGGACTATGGAGAATATACGAATCGTGATCATTTTTATAGAATGACCGATGAATTGAAGAAACAGTCGGAGATTGCAGAGGCAACAGAAAATATCTGTGATGATCTTGCTAAAATTGATCAATTTATTAAGAAACACAGCTATAAAGGGATTCATGATGAAGATATGTTAAATGTCAAAAATCATATGAATGCTGTTCGTAAAATATTGGACTCATATGAGCAAGAATAATAGGAGGTGAAGCATATGATTATAAACACATTGACCATTATATGTTGGCTACTTGTAATTATTTACATACTTATAAAAAGTTATATCTACGGTCTATTAAAAGCACTATGTGGATGTGTTTTAGCAAGATAATAGCAATTGCTGGCATAAAAATAGTAACGAGAATAATCCCTAACAGATGGATTAAAACATATACAACAGCAGCGACTATATCAAAAAAATATATAAAAGATGAAAAATATGGAGAAGGTACCACAATAAGAGGAAAATATAAAATAACAGGTACTCTACTATGTAGAAAATATTAAAACTAACAGGAGATAATATTTCATGGATACAGAAGATTTAATTGAAAAAAAGGTAAAAATCATGATTTTACTATATATCATGATAATAATGTTGGCTATGCTTCCCTGTATGATTAACTAGGTAATAAAAATTTGTAGCTATAAACAAACAACTTCTCTAAATGTGGATGATAAATATTATCAAAATTATCACTGGGGAAACAGCTATAAAATTGTTATTGATTGTTATGACGAAGAAAAAGAAATTGCAGTTTCAGAAAAAGAATTTCACGTAATTAAAATCGGAGATAAAATATTGTGTAATGTATATCGTTCAGCAAATCGAGTTGTAACTGTAGAATTAAATGAACATTGGAAAGACGCAGGTGACAAGTATGATAACTAATTCAAAAAAATGGAACGATCCTGATTATTATGAAGAAAATTTCGTAAATATCATTTACGACAAACTTACAGAAGGAATGGATTGCAAAATCTGATCAGTATAATTTTGATCCCGTTCTTTTAAAGGAGCAAAAAGCAAAATTGCAAAAATATCTAAAAAAAATTGATTGTATTTTGGATATATTAGAAATGGAAAAAATGGATTACTAAAGCAGACTGAAAAAAATTAGTCATTTATTAGTTTGTAATAATACAAAATAAGATAATTGAAAGGAGAAGCAGCTAATGATAACAGATCAGGGAAGATGGGACGATAGAGATTACTATGATGAACATTTCTATGACATCATGTATGACAAGATTACGGAAGGAATGAAATTAACAGTAGATGAAATGGACAACCTTGTAAGTGCAGGATTATTTGATAAGGAAATTGTTCCGCATGAAGAATACTTAGAGGTTAATGATAATAATCAGAAGACGAGAACCATTGTTAAGCTTCATGACAAATACTTTGAGATCCGTTGGACTCAGTATACATACAAAGATTCAGAATTTCCAAATGATCCAGTGGAAGTAAGAAAGAAACCAAAAATCGTAGATGATTGGGTTCCAGTAGAAAAATAAGAGGAGGAATTTATGCTTGCCCAAAGTGTGGCAGAATCCATGACAGGGATCTGAATGCTGCGGTCAATATCAAGAACGAAGGCTTACACATTTTACGATCCGCAGACTAAAAAATAAGAAAGAACAGTAGGAATGGAATAGTCCGAACTTTCTTCTGATCATCAGAAGGATACGCCTATGGACACGAGGGGAAAACTACTCAGATGAGTGTGGTAATAACCGTTGTGGTAGAAGTAGGAAGCTCCGACTTCTTTAAGTCGGAGTAGTTCACGAAAAATATATTCTAGCTATATACAGTCTAAAAAGGATGGTACAAAATGCAAAGAATTTGTTTCCTATGGAAAACGATATCGCAGGGAAATGGGTGCAGAACAGATAATGCCATTGTCTACAGCAATTGATATTGTCGAAAGTATGTTTTTCAAGGAAATTGCCGAAAGATACTTCGATTCTTCAAACATCAAAGATAAAACGGCAGCAGCGGATGAAGTATTGAGAATTTATGAAATACTAACAGTACATCAAAAACGTCTGGTATTGCAAAAAATTCTAAAAAAGGAAGATAATGATTAATTCGTATTAAATGAGAAAAATTGTACCGTGAGATTGCTTGTATGAAGCTAGAAAATATAATTTACATTACAAAATCAGAAAAGGAGACTACATATGAGTAAGAATGAAACATATCGTTACCATTATCGTTTTGGACTCGTAAGTGAAAATATGTGGAATGCAGAGCAATATCTTGCATCAGCCACTTCTAAGGTATCGGATCCAGAAGATAATTCATGGCTTGAAATTCAACCAGATAAGTATCATAACAGACCATACGTATTAGAGGTAATGAGTAAGGGGGAATGTTTTGGAAGATTAGGACAAATTTCTAAAATGGATAAGAAAATTGTAAGTAAATTAATTGCACATCCACGTAAAAATCCTTACTCCTTGGCCGTAGACAAAAAAGCTCTACGAAAAGATTACCATATATTCATAATTATTTCTTCTGATATGAAAATCTTGAGAAACGAAGATAAAATGACCGCAGTGGACGAAATATTACAAATTTACGAAACATTAACAATAAATCAAAAGCAGCTGGTATTACACGAACTTCTAAAGAAAGAAGAGAATGGTTAATTGTTGCATTGCAAATAAATGGAATTGGTTGTTACGAGATTAATGGAGAGGCGTAAATAAATGAGTTTGGGAATCTACGATGCATTCATTTTTGATCAATCTTACACTATGGAAGAATTGACAAAAAAGATTGATATTCTAAGAAAAGATGTAAAAAAAACTATTGATATTCAATTACACAAATATGTACTGGAAAAGTTTTTATATTGCTATTTTTTGAGAGAAAATCTCAGCACCGATGAAATTTTAGAAATAGCGAAGAAAGAAACAGATTATGATAGGAAAATGTGGTTACAAGATACTGCTCAAGGGCAATGGAAATCATTATATCGAAACATTGTTCTGTATATTCGTGGTAAAGTCAGAAATCAAACAAGGGATAATTTGTTAGAAAGCTTGGATTATAATTATCGAGCTGTTTTGTTTTTGTTTGCCGTAGAAGGAAAAATACTTTGTGTTTACAGTGGAAATTCAAGTATTATTCCAATTTTGGAACAGCAAAAGTACCTAAGTGATTTTCAATATTGGAACAATACAGATCGACCGGAAGAAATTTCAGAAAAAGACTGGGAAAAAAGATATCATCTTTGGGAAAAAGCAATCGGGCCAGAGTATTTTCTTCCAGATCATGGCTTCATGGTGAATCTTTATGATACTTCTATGGAATTATTTCGGACAAATTTTCCATTTTATAAAGAATCTGTTCCAGATTATGATGATATTTTATACCGCTTAATGAACACGCTATATCCAGATATTGAAGGTGATCAATGGGAAGATAAATGGAATGAGCTAAAAAGGAATTGTCCAAAGATGGATATGGATGGGATTGGTCAGATTTTTGATCTTACTGAAAGGAGAAGCTAACCATGAGTATTAAAGATGCGATATACAAAAAAATTATTTTTCATATTATCAATGATAATAGTTTTTTGTATAAACAAGCCATAAAAGAGTATGTATCACATAAGACTTTATCATTGGTTCAGAAAAGTATTCAGGACAAAAACATGAGTTCTATTATCTTAGATTATGATTGGCAGATTTATAATGTTGTGAAAAATAAACAGATCCTTGATCAAACAAATATTCAGATTTTAAATTTTACACAACAATTAAATCCGAAAGCCGAAAATGAGGAATTTATTGGATATAATCCCTTTGATTATATTCATAGTAATTTAGAAATCAAAGAAGCCATTGATAATATAATTATCCGTAAAGATTCTGTGAACGATGTATGTGAAAAAATTTTGCTAGAAAAAATATTCCAAAACATGATGCAAGAACCTGTTCCAAAACGTAACTTTACTTTTGTTTTAGATGTTCTAAATAATTGGGAAAAACATGGAATGCCTCATTTTGATTGGGGCTTTGGTCGGGAAAAACATGATGTATTTGAGGTACTTGATTTTACTACAGTAAATAATTTGATCGAAGATATTAAAATATTTTGTGATGATAAAATCGAATTTGTTGACAAGGAAAAACTTGAGATTGGTATGTTAAGAAAAGAAAAAACTACATTATTTATAGAAATTCCGTCAGAGAATAATACGTATGATGCAATTATACGCATATTAATTCAACAATTATGGCAGGAATTAGCTTTAAATCAATACGATAATTATGGAAACGATGAATTCCCACATTTTGTAAGAATGATAACTCCATTATTTGAGGAAACGACAGTTAATATAAGAGATGGGTTGCTGCCAACATATGAACAATTATTTCGATGGGCTCATTTCACGAGACGGCCGGAAGATTATAATTTAAATATTTCGGTAGTCTCAATGTATGATAATGCATTTTAGTAAACTTGTCTTTAAAAAGGAAATAATCATAATAGAAATGAACCAACTGTTTTGTAATCGTGTAAAAGCACTTAAATATGCTGTAGAAGATGTTTTGTTACTGTGCAACGGAGACATATCTAAATGTTTATATACAAGAAAAAAATATAGAGTGGGGTTTTGTTACTGTGTAACGGAGACATATCTAAATGGTCAAATAGTTTTGCACGGTGCGTAAAAATAAGAAATTATCGAATAGACTCGTTCAAACGAGAGCTGCTGTGTGGCAGCAAATCAAAGCTATATCATTTCAAGACTATAATTTGTGAGGAGAAAAATGTTTGGAGAAATTAATGTTTTTTACTTATTATTAGTAATATATTTGTTGATTTTCGTCATTTCATATATTCTTGCAGCAAAAAAGAAGAATAGAAGCAAGATGACCGAAGTAGCTTTCGTATCTATTTTTGTATGTGTATTATTTTTTACATTTGGAAAGATGGAAGATACAAAACAAGGATACTGCAGAGAACTAAAAAATTACTGGAATAATGATTACACTATTTTATTCGATGGGCAGCAGATACATTCCAAAAAGACACTTGATAATATCTTAAAAGATTTCGATGCAAACCATATGTATATTGACAAAAGCAAGGATAATAAAACAATCAATATCCTAAAAAAATAAGTATTGGAAAAATCCAGGAGGAACACATGAAAAAGATAGAAGAATATTTGTATAATAACGGTCTGGATTGGACTGATATTATATTGTATATCTTAATGGGAGTATTAATAGCGTTAGCTATTGTTCTGATTGGTGTTATCGTATATAGCATATGGGAAACAGTAACTGCAAAACACGAATATATTTCAGGAGAAATTTACTGCATAAAGGAGCATAAAAGTAAAACTGACTCAAGCCTACCTATGAAAACTGGAGATATTACTGGTTTCATTGATATTGATGACAAAGAATACATATCTGTTTTTCGATATAATGGTAAGAAAATCAAGTCAGATGATGAAGATATTTACAAGCAAGTGAAAACTGGTAAAAGATATCTTGCAAAAATTGACATTGTAACTTACAAAGACGGAACAACAGAATATGATGTGATGAAAATTATATCGAAGGTCAAGGAAAAGTAAAACAAGCAGTACGCAAGAAATAATAGGAGAAAATGATAGAAATGATGAAAGAAGTATTAAATGACGATTATTTGTTAGGACATTTACTAGAGGTCCTTTCATTAGGAGTAGTATCATGCCTAGCTATCTTTGTTGTTATTGGAGTAGTGTCATGTATTCTCTTGTTGGCATATTGGATTTTGAAAAAAGTTAGGAGAAAATGATGGAAGTATTAAAAGAAGTCATATTATTAGGCGTGGGAGCATGGTTACCTATCATTATTGTTGCTTGTATAGTTTATGGCATATGGAGGTCATTTACAGCAAGGCATGAATATATTTCAGGTATTGTATGTTGTACAGATAAGTACAAAGATAAAACTGACACATATCTTCCTATGAAAATAGGAGACTTTACTAATCTTATCAATATTGATGATACCGATTATATATCAATTTTTCAATATGGTAATAAGGAAATCAAAGCAGAAAATAAAGATATTTATGATCAGGTAAAAGTTGACAAACAGTATAACGTTAAAATTGAAATTACAACCTATAAAGATGGTACTAAAGACTATGATGTGATGAAAATTATATCTGAGATCAAGGAATAAGGAAGGCGAAGGAAATGTCGAACAAAAAACTAATATTGAGTAAGTTCATATTTTATATAGGAATGTGCGTCTTATATTCATGTTCCTGGCAAGGACTTGAACTATATTTTTATGGAAAAATTACTACAGAGGATTTTGATACAATACGGTGCATTACCATGTTGCCGGTATTCTGGAAGTTGACAAATTATTTTGCTACTTCGTTTATACAAAAGATTCACATTATACCACTTCCTGGGCAGGAAAGAGAATTTTCTCACAAACGATTAGAAGTTTTTGCTACAAGATGTGCTACATATTTAGGTATTTGGGCTTTGTTAGAGGTAATGTTTTTCAAGAGTTATAAACATCAGATTGTAGAATTAATAATGCTTTTCGTTTTTGGCGGTTTAGTTTGGATTGTATCAAAATATAGCCTTCTGGAAGAAATTTTGACACAATTAAATAATCACTATATGTCTGATCAAGTGCCACAATCAGCAATCATGGGAAGTGCTAATACAGGTAAATCAAATCTTGTGAATAGATTTAATAAATTGAATCTAAGAGATATTTATATGATTTATAAAGATCATAACGAATATTCAATGTATACATATGATCCGAAAGATAAAGATGACGAATTTATTGGATTCCAGATTGCTTATTTCCGTTTTGAGTTTTTAAATCTTACTAAAACGCAAAGGAATATCATTCAAGAAGTGCTTGATCGAGCATACAGTGATCATTCATTTGAGCTAGTTGAAATTATCATGGCTCTACGTAGTATTCATATTGCTTATTATCTGACTTTTGCCCCAACATCGGATATGTCAGGAGAAGTAGCTGTGTATACTTATGCTTCATCATTTCTTCCATTTTATAAACGATGCATTGAAGCAAAATTATATAAACCGATAAGATGATAATATAAAGAGGTGTAAAGATGTTTATGTTAGGAACTGGATTTTTCTTTTTTGTTTTCTACATGCTTCTTTGGTTGCGGGAATAGATGAAGAAGCCGGTGACGTAGATAGTATGTACCAGTTGATATTGCAAAGAAAAGGAAATTTAAGTGCAATAGAAGATGAAATGGATGGTAAATAAAAGAATTTACACATCATATAATAAAACACGTCAAATATTGTCATATCACATGATTTATGATATAATATTTGCAAAGTGATAGTAATGGAGTCCATGTTAGGATATCCCAAGGAACCCCTCTGTACGGCAATGCGGAGGGGTTTATTTTTGTATTATAATAAAATGATATGCAAATGTTATAATTTATGTTATAATATATATAGTGAGTTCGTGCATATATTAATATGTACGAACTTTTTGTATATGGGCATTCTGTGTAAACAGAGTGCCTTTTTTCATGTCTAAAATTAGGAGGATAACAATGAGAAAAAGAAGAATTGCAGTAGAGTTGTTTGCAATGATGATCGCGGTTACCGGTGTATTTCATGGAAGTATGAATGTTAATGCAGCGACAAAAAAGATTACCGTAGATCAAACATATGAAAATGCAACGAAAATCAAGGGAAAAACCAAAAAGGGATGTGTTGTTAAGGTAAAAATCGGGAAAAAGACATATCAATCCAAAGTAAACAAGAAAGGAAACTATAGTGTTAAGGTTTCTAAATTAAAACTTGGAAAGAAATATACTATGACTGCATATCAGAAGAAAAAGGTATATGCGAAAAAGAGTTTTTATGCAGAAACAAAGAATATCAAAGTAAATGCATTTACAGAAAATGATCATATTTTTTCTGGATATGCTCCATCCAAAGCATACATTGTATTAAAATGCAGCGGAAAATCATATACGACAACAGCCAACGTATCAGGATATTGGAAAATTGATACGAAAAAGCCGCTTGGAAGAAATCGTATTGAAATGAAAGTTTATAAAAAAGGAAAAGTTATTGCGAAGTATTGGAAAGAATATCAGAAAGAATCATCCGTAACGGATAAAAATGATGATCAAAACAATGCAGCATCCGCTGTACATAAGCATTTATATAATATTCCTGTATATAAAACCGTTCATTTTGATGAAGCAGGTCATTATGAGACAATCATAAGCTCAGGATCTTATTATGAAAAAGAAGTTTCTCACGACATCTGTGATACATGTGTGAAAGATCTTACGCAGGAATATATCAATGGGATAAAAGATGGGACTTATAAAAAAGTTGAGATTCCAAAGAATGATGAGAATACAAGTAGCTTTAAAAGTCGAGACATTCTTGACGATTATAAAGAAATTCGATGGAGTAATGATATGCCACTATATGAAGATTTTATCGCATATGGTGGATGGAATCATACATGTTCCGATCATAAACTAACAGAGCAAACAGAAACAATTATGGCGTATTTTCCTGGGGCTATTCGTAAGGATTGGATTGTGGATCAGAAAGCTCATGATGAGCAAGTTGTAATCGGATACCAATGTAGTTGTGGAGACATCCATAAAGTAGAAAATAATTAGAATATTAACATATTAAAAAAGGCATTCCGCTGTAAGATTAAGAATCGTCACAAATTATATGTTAGAGTTAAAGCTTATAAACAGGTTGGAACGAAAAAGGTATATTCTGTTAAATGGGCAAAATGATTGTTATTATAACAGATAAAATATAACATTATATCATAATTCAAATAAAAAAATTCGGTTTATAAAACCCATTTTTTTCGATAAAAATCATAAACAATAAATAAAGGTCCGGTATCACAGACGGAATTCTCATGGATGAGAAATGTAACCATCAATATGCAGATTAGAAATAAGAAAGGACAGAAGTATGTCAGGAATTAACATGGAGACAATCAAAACATTAGAAATGATCAATATGCTTGTACAAAAAGCAAAAAATGGAGTAAAGCCATTTTCAGAAGCCACATTAGAAAATATGGATAACTATATTTTCTATGATGAAAAAGCCGAAACTGAAAATGGATTCCCGATTGTACATGGCATGATGGTGGATGAAGATCATCATGATGTACTGTCAACATTAGACCAGTATATCAACAGTGAGGATGAATATACTGTCAGAGTAAGATTCGATGAAGACGATTACATGTACATCGAATTTCAGTTAGATGATGGCATCATTGAGATCGATGAAAATGGATGGTATGTTGCCTAAATCTAAAAAAAGATAGTGTTTAATATTTTTAGACAGATTCATTGGATGTATAAGAAATGTAAATAATCATCTGTTATTATCCATATCATATACAAAATGTGTATTTTGTGTAAAATGTGTTAAAAACATAATTGCCACAAATGATGATATGTGATACAATTTCATGGTAACATATGAATTGCACTCTGATGCAACGTAGTATGTGATAAAGTTATGCTCGCATGAGACGAGATCTGCCGGGTGGCAGAGGTGAAAAGGCCAGAGAATATCTGGTCTTTTTACTTAAAAATAAAGTATTATTTATTAGCATTTTCTGATATAATATAAGCAGTGTTAGAGAGATATATGTAACACCATCGTTTATTAGAAAAGAATATACAGGGAAATTGCATCATTTTATACAATTTCTAAAGCGAGAGGTATTCATATATCTCTCGTTTTTTTTATGTGAAGAGTATTCGATTGAATGCTCTTTTTTCTTTGTAATAATCTAAACGATTTGTTACAGATCATCTCCTGGCATGAGTAACAAAAAGCTAATATGAAAGGAAGATGCTCTATGATGAAAGAAAAAGGACAATTCAAGAAAAAGTTTGTAAAGAAGATTGCTACAATTATGATGGCAGCAGCTATGGTTGTGAGTGGTGGATTTGGAGTTGCACCAGCAGCGGATCATTCAGTATCCGTATATGCAACAGATAATGCATATCGTGGTTATCATGTAACTTCTACGAAAACGAAAAAGAAACCTGCGACCTCATCTACAAAGAAAAGCAAGTTGTCAAAAAATCATGCAAACAAAACAACAAAAACAGTAACAACTACGACAACTAGCACAGGTTACAAGCATGTTGTTGCAAAAGACACGAAAACTGTAACAAAGACTGTCGTAACTACAACAAAGGTATATTACAAAAAGACCTTAACAACAACTGTAAAAAAACAGGTAACTGTAACGACAACAACGATCAATTATCTGAGAAGAGGTAATCCAGATTATATGAAATTAATGGGAACAGTAAATACTCAGATTCCTACAAAGGTGGGGAATGCAATGAAAGCAGATGGATTAAAAGTAGTCCTGAATCCTAATTTATCTTATGATGGAGTATATTCTGCTTCCAGAAATTCCATTGAAATGAAAAATAATGTAGATTATTGTTTTATGCATGAAATTGGACACTATGTGGATCGTAAGACAGGATATGTTTCAGGCAGTACAGAATTTAAAAATATCTTTAATTCTGAAAAATCCAAATACAAAGGATTTTATTCTGACTGGAATTTAGATAGTGGAAATTATGCAAGAACAAGCACTTCTGATTATTTTGCAGAATGTTTTAAAGATTACTACTTTAGTGCAAACTCCAGAAGCAAGTTAAAAGCAAATTGTCCTAAATCTTATAGTTTTATTCAGAAAACAATCAATAAGTTCTAAACAATCAATATTAATTTATCTCAGGAGTCAGTAAGCAGATGCTTACTGACTCTTTTAGTACACAGAAAAAAATGAGGAGAAGAACACGAAACAATGGAAAACAAAAATAACATAAGCAAGTTAACAAAAATCTTATTTGTTGCACTAGCAATGGGAATGATCTTGATTTCCCCATATCAATTATGCAATGTGGCAGCAGCTAATAAATACTATGGATACCAGAAGAAAACAAAGAGTGTAAAAACAAAGATAACAGCATCTAAAAAGAAAGTACGTATAAAAAAGAAATATAGAGGAACAAGAACCAAAAAAAATGTTGAAAGCAAATGGTCTGATTCTTATAAATATACATATGGAGATGCAAAAAAGATACATATAAAGACAGTTATAACCACTCAAAAAACATATCACGGATATTTTATTACGACAAAGCGAAATATTAAAACGACAACTACAGAAAATAAAATCAATTTTGTTCGCAATCAGAAGAAAGTTAGTTTTAATGGCCGAATTCCAAGTAATGTACAGAAACAATTGAATAGTGAAAAAATACAGATCGTCATAAATCCAAAATTGAAACATAATGGAACCTTCTCTCTGAAAGATAAGAAAATATCCATAAAATATAACTCCGACTATGTTTTATTACATGAAATAGGACATTTTGTAAATTACAAAAATGGTGATGCTGCACATAGTTCAGAATTTTATAATATCTACTTAAAAGAAAGAAGTAAATATCGTGGATTCTATAACGATTATTATGAAAAGTTAGACCTTGGAAAATATGAAAGAACTACTCCTGCGGAATATTTTGCCGGAGCATATCGGGATTATTATTTTAGCAAAGATTCTCGGAATCGATTAAAAAAATATTGTCCAAATACTTATAATTTTATTACTAAATACCATTTTATTTAAAATATGGTAATTTGGTAATAAATATATATTAATGTGGGGGTATTACATAAATAATGAAATAAAAAGGCGTATTATATTGAAAAAAGTATCAAAAAGTGTTAGCATATTACATATAGACAAGAGAATTCAGAAAAACAAAATGTGTATTTTATAAGGAGGATACTTACGTGCAGAATGGATTTTTAGGAATAACTGTTAGTAGTGAACAGGTTGGTTGGGCAGTTACAAATCCCAAATATGAGTTAAAACGTGCATCTCGAAAAGATTTATGGGGTGTAAGGCTTTTTGATAAAGCAGAAACAGCGGAAGATCGAAGAATGTTCCGTACAAACAGACGATTAAATCAGAGAAAAAAGAACAGAATACATTATCTTAGAGATATTTTCCATGAGGAAGTAAATCAAAAAGATCCTAACTTTTTTCAGCAATTAGATGAAAGCAATTTCTGTGAAGATGATCGTACTGTAGAGTTTAATTTTGATACTAATCTTTATAAGAATCAGTTTCCAACAGTGTATCATTTAAGAAAATATCTAATGGAAACAAAAGATAAACCAGATATTCGTCTGGTATACTTAGCTTTTTCAAAATTTATGAAAAATCGAGGACATTTCTTATACAAAGGAAATCTTGGAGAGGTTATGGACTTTGAAAATTCCATGAAAGGCTTTTGTGAAAGTTTAGAGAAATTTAATATTGACTTCCCTACATTATCAGATGAACAGGTAAAAGAAGTCCGAGATATCTTATGTGATCATAAAATTGCTAAAACTGTGAAAAAGAAAAACATCATTACTATTACAAAAGTAAAAAGTAAGACAGCAAAAGCTTGGATTGGACTGTTTTGTGGTTGCAGCGTCCCTGTTAAAGTATTATTTCAGGATATCGATGAAGAAATTGTAACGGATCCAGAAAAAATCTCATTTGAAGATGCTTCTTATGATGATTATATTGCAAATATTGAAAAGGGTGTCGGTATTTATTATGAAGCTATTGTTTCTGCAAAGATGCTTTTTGACTGGTCTATCCTGAATGAAATTTTAGGTGACCATCAGTTATTAAGTGATGCAATGATCGCAGAATACAATAAGCATCATGATGATTTAAAGCGTTTACAGAAGATCATTAAAGGAACTGGCAGTAGAGAATTATATCAGGATATCTTTATTAATGATGTTTCTGGAAATTATGTATGCTACGTTGGTCATGCAAAAACAATGAGTAGTGCAGATCAGAAACAGTTTTATACATTTTTAAAAAATCGATTAAAAAATGTGAATGGTATTTCATCAGAAGATGCAGAATGGATTGATACAGAGATTAAAAACGGTACTTTACTACCAAAACAGACAAAACGTGATAACAGTGTTATTCCGCATCAATTACAGTTAAGGGAATTTGAATTAATTCTTGATAACATGCAGGAAATGTATCCATTCTTAAAAGAAAACAGAGAAAAATTATTAAAAATCTTCAATTTCGTTATTCCTTATTATGTAGGTCCGCTAAAGGGCGTTGTAAGAAAAGGAGAGAGTACAAACTGGATGGTGCCTAAAAAAGATGGTGTGATTCATCCATGGAATTTCGATGAAATGGTGGACAAAGAAGCGTCTGCGGAATGTTTTATTTCCCGAATGACAGGAAATTGTAGTTATTTATTTAATGAAAAAGTTCTTCCAAAGAATTCTCTTCTTTATGAGACATTTGAGGTATTAAATGAGCTGAATCCATTAAAGATCAATGGAGAACCTATCAGCGTGGAATTAAAACAGAGAATTTATGAACAGCTTTTCTTGACAGGGAAAAAAGTTACAAAAAAATCTCTGACAAAATATCTTATCAAGAATGGCTATGACAAAGATATTGAATTATCAGGTATTGATAATGAATTTCACAGCAATCTAAAATCTCATATTGATTTTGAGGATTACGATAATCTATCTGATGAAGAAGTTGAACAGATTATTCTTAGAATTACAGTATTTGAAGATAAGCAGCTGTTAAAAGATTATTTAAATCGCGAGTTTGTAAAGCTCTCTGAGGATGAGAGAAAACAGATTTGCTCATTATCTTATAAAGGATGGGGAAACTTATCAGAAATGCTATTAAACGGTATTACTGTAACAGATTCCAATGGTGTAGAAGTTTCTGTAATGGATATGCTGTGGAATACAAACTTAAATCTGATGCAGATCTTAAGTAAGAAATATGGATATAAAGCAGAAATCGAACATTACAATAAAGAACATGAAAAAACCATTTATAATCGTGAAGATTTAATGGATTATTTAAATATTCCACCGGCTCAGCGTAGGAAGGTAAATCAGTTGATTACGATAGTAAAATCTCTCAAAAAGACATATGGAGTTCCAAATAAGATTTTCTTCAAGGTGAGCAGAGAACATCAGGATGATCCAAAGAGAACTTCATCCAGAAAAGAACAGCTGAAATATTTATACAAATCCTTAAAATCAGAAGATGAAAAGCATCTTATGAAAGAGCTTGATGAACTGAACGGTCATGAATTATCCAATGATAAAGTATATCTTTATTTTCTACAGAAAGGACGCTGCATTTATTCTGGTAAGAAATTAAATCTTTCAAGATTAAGAAAATCTAATTATCAGAATGATATTGACTACATTTATCCATTATCTGCAGTAAATGATCGTTCTATGAATAATAAGGTATTAACAGGAATCCAGGAGAATCGAGCAGACAAGTATACCTATTTCCCAGTTGATCCAGAGATTCAGAAAAAAATGAAGGGATTTTGGATGGAACTGGTTCTGCAGGGATTTATGTCAAAGGAGAAATACTTCCGATTATCCAGAGAAAATGATTTTTCAGAGAATGAACTTGTTAGCTTTATTGAACGTGAAATTTCAGATAATCAGCAAAGTGGAAGAATGATTGCTTCTGTATTACAGTATTATTTCCCTGAATCAAAGATTGTATTTGTAAAAGAAAAGCTGATTTCTTCCTTTAAGAGGGATTTCCATTTAATTAGTAGTTATGGTCACAATCATTTACAAGCTGCAAAAGATGCTTATATTACGATTGTAGTTGGAAATGTATATCATGCAAAATTTACAATGGACCCAGCAATCTATTTTAAGAATCATAAGAGAAAAGATTATGATCTGAACCGATTATTCTTAGAAAATATCAGCAGAGATGGACAGATTGCATGGGAAAGTGGTCCATATGGGTCAATTCAGACGGTTCGAAAAGAATACGCTCAAAACCATATTGCTGTTACAAAAAGAGTCGTGGAAGTAAAAGGCGGCTTATTTAAGCAGATGCCATTAAAAAAAGGACATGGCGAATATCCATTAAAAACCAATGATCCTAGATTTGGCAATATCGCACAGTATGGAGGGTATACGAATGTCACAGGTTCCTATTTTGTATTAGTAGAATCAATGGAGAAAGGGAAAAAACGTATTTCTTTAGAATATGTTCCAGTATATCTTCATGAGCGTTTAGAGGATGATCCTGGACATAAACTGTTAAAAGAATATCTGGTTGATCACAGAAAACTTAATCATCCAAAGATTTTACTTGCAAAAGTAAGAAAAAACTCATTACTTAAGATTGACGGTTTTTATTATCGTTTAAATGGTCGAAGTGGAAATGCTCTTATCCTTACAAATGCAGTGGAATTGATCATGGATGACTGGCAGACAAAAACAGCAAACAAGATTTCTGGATATATGAAACGCAGAGCCATTGATAAGAAAGCAAGGGTTTATCAAAATGAATTCCATATTCAGGAATTAGAACAGCTTTATGATTTTTATTTAGATAAATTAGAGAATGGTGTTTATAAAAATCGTAAGAATAATCAGGCTGAATTAATTCACAACGAAAAAGAACAGTTTATGGAACTCAAGACAGAAGATCAGTGTGTATTATTGACTGAGATTAAAAAGCTTTTTGTATGTTCTCCAATGCAGGCAGACCTTACATTGATTGGTGGCAGCAAACACACAGGAATGATTGCTATGTCAAGTAATGTTACAAAAGCGGATTTTTCAATCATTGCGGAGGACCCTTTAGGGCTTAGAAATAAAGTTATTTATTCTCATATGGGTGAAAAATAAATTTTATATTTATTTGAAAGATTCATAATCATATCAAACAATTGAGATTGTATAAAACATGACATGTCTTAAGGATTGAAAAGAAAATTACGAGAAAAAGATAGGTTTTAGAACTATGTAAAACATGACATGTCTTATGGAATACATTTGAATTGTATCACAGAATCGAGGTTTTAGAACTATGTAAAACATGACATGTCTTAAGGGTCAAATTATTTACATAGTATGTGAAAATAAGAAATTATCGAACAAATTCGTTTAGACGAGAGCTGCTAGTAGTAGTTATTGAAGAAAATATAATATTTCTAATCATATATGACCTTATATGATCAATGGAGAAAATAGATGTTTCAAGTAAAAAATAAAGAAACTGGAAAAAAATATACCGTATATGCTGTCGGGGATGAATATCTGACAAGATTCTTAATTTACGAAGATAATCATTGGAAATGGCAATGTATGGATGATTTTGTTCCAGTAAATACGAATTAAGAAAGCGAGAAATTTATATGAAGATTACAAGAACAATCAAGTTTAAAGAATACATCCTTGGATATTTAGAAAAATTAGAAGTTCATGAAGTTCGACGTATTGAAAAAGTCGGACGATTAAGCCGTGACATTATCAAAGAGGAATCTGAAAAATGTGGACACAAATTAATGATTCTTGATACGATTGAAAAAGAAAGACGTTATGAATGTTCATTAGAAGATTTCTTATCCGTTGCAAGAGAGATTCCACTAAAAGATCAGGAGACTGTTAATACAGAAGAAAAGAATGTTCAGGAAGATAATTCAGAGGATTCTAAGTCTAAGTTAGGCGATTCTGACTGTGCCCCTTGGATTGAAGATTAATGTTATTTTGAGAAATGATTGCAAATGAAACTATATTTCAAGAAATACACAAATCATGTTTTGGAACTATGTAAAATCAAATGATTGCAAATGAGAAAGGATATATTTATGGATAAATATTTAGTTTTGGAACTATGTAAAATCAAATGATTGCAAATGGTCAAAGTAATTGCATGGCGTGTAAAAATAAGAATTTATCGAAATAATTTGCTTCGGCAAAATCTGCAAGATGCAGAAATCAAGCTGATCGATGCTTTACATATTTATTTATTTCAATATTTCTTCAACCATATACATTGATCAGCTTTAATAAAAAGAATTAAAATTACGAAAATAAAATTGAATGATTCCAATGGATAGTCGAAAAAGAATTGGATAGTCAATGGGTTTTAGAATAGTGTAAAATTGAATGATTCTAAGGGCTGGAGGTTATAATGTATCTGCCACAGCGGTTTTAGAATAGTGTAAAATTAAATGATTCTAAGGGAATTCGACAAAATTTGATTCCTACCATGGCGTTTTAGAATAGTGTAAAATTAAATGATTCTAAGGGGTCAAATAGATTTTATACAATGCGTGAAAATAAGAAACTTATCGAACAAACCTGTGTAGGAAACAGGAACTGCCGAGGGCAGTAAAAATAAGAAGCATATTTTTATTATGTTTTATTTTATGATGAAGAGGTGGATGATGGTTCTATCTCTGTTTTTGAGAAAATGGATGCATTGCAAAATGCAACAATCTTAGAAGTACAAATACATATTGATGACTTAAAAGATAAATTGGAAGAAGTAAAATTTACTCTTAAAATATCAGGTTTGTATTTGAAGAAGATAATTTTATGGATTCTTATTATAAATCTTATACGTTACCGATTGTATATCACAAAAACTATTTATTAAGTATTAACAATGATAAGGAATAACAATAAATGGAAATAGATTACAGAAAAGAATTAAATAAGAGTCAATATGAAGCTGTTACAACGACAGAAGGACCAGTCCTAATCCTTGCCGGTGCCGGAACTGGCAAAACTCGTTGTATGGTATATCGTGTGGCATATCTGATTGAAAAAGGCGTGTCACCCAATAATATCTTATTATTGACCTTTACAAATAAAGCAGCAAATGAAATGAAGCAAAGGGCAGCAGATATGCTTGATGAACGATGTAGTCAAATTACTGCATGTACATATCATTCATTCTGTGCAAAGATGCTTCGCAAATATTCACAACTGATTGGAATTCAATCAGATTATACAATTATTGATCCGGGAGATTGTGCAGATATCATATCAATTATCGAAGCAGAACATGGTATAGATAAAGTGAAAGATTTTCCAAGATCATCTCAACTGGTATCAGCACATAGTAAAGCTTTAAATACAAATCAATCATTAGAAGATGCTTTGTTTGATATGCTCGGTAAATGGAAATATATGAAAATCGAAAGATTTATTCCAGACATAAAGAAAATTTTAGCGGATTATCAATCATATAAAAAACAAAACAATATGATGGATTATGATGATTTGCTAATTAATTTTATATCCGTATTGAAAAGAAACCCTTCTGTAAAGAATAAATTAGCTGATATTTATCAGTATATTATGATCGACGAATATCAGGATTCTAATTATTTACAGGAAAAGATTATTTTTATGTTACGTGAAAAGAATCGTAACTTAGCAGTGGTAGGTGATGATTACCAATGCATCTATGGATTTAGAGGAAGTATGGTAGAAAATATCATTAATTTTCCACAAAAGATGTCCGGATGTAAAGTTGTTTACTTAACACAGAATTATCGCAGCAATCAAGAGATCATGGATTTATCCAATATTGTTATGAAAAAACATTCACTGGAAGGTTTTTTTAAGAAGCTTGTCGCAACTCATGTGGCCAATATTCAGCCATTGCTAGTTCGATCAGAGGACGAGGGCGAAGAAGCTTCTTATATTTTAAATAAGATTATGGCATTACATGATGAAGAAGAGATTCCGTATCATGAAATTTGTGTTCTTGAAAGAAGTTCTTATCATTCTGTAAGACTAGAAGCACTTTTAAATAAAATGAAAATCCCATATGACAAATATGGTGGAATGAAGTTTTTTGATTATGATCATATCAAAAACTTCTTATGCTTTTTGCGATGTCAGATAAATCCACATGATGAAATTGCATGGTTTCGACTATTAAAGTTATTTGATGGTATTGGAAATGTTTATGCCAGAAATATCGCAGCAACATGTAAAACTCTTGGATTAGAGGGACTTGTTCAACACAAATACATAAAAAGAAAATTTCAGCCGGATCTTGAAAATTTAAAGAGTTTTATTGAAAAGCTTAATGATCAAGATTTTCAGATCGAATTGCAAAGCATTAAATCATTTTATTCACGTTTAATGGACATTACATTAATGCTGATGAAAACATCGGAGAAGAAACGTAGGGAGCTTGCTAGAGCAAATAAACAAGCGGTCCGCGATTTTGATACACTGATTGAAATGGCAGATGGATATGATTCTCCAGTGACATTTCTGGAAGAAATAATGCTTGAAGCCAGTCCTCAGAAAGAGGAAGAGGAAGATCGAATGGTTATATCTACAATTCATTCCGCAAAAGGCTTAGAGTTTCACTCTGTTTTTGTTATGAACTGCGTAGATACAATGTTTCCATCTACAGATAAAGATCAGATTGGAACAGTAGAAGATAACGAAGAGTTGAGATGCTTCTATGTGGCAATAACACGGGCAAAAGAACGATTATTTTTAATGGCACCGAAATATATAGCTAAATTTGGATGTGTTGAAGAGGGAATTATCTCCCATTTTATTAGTGATGTTTTTCAAGTAAAGGAGTAATTTATAGTGAAATGCTTAAATTATGTTGTCAATGTGGATTTGAATCCATGTAAAAATGTAAAGCAAATGATTCCAAATGCTACCATAAGCCCTATCGATGTGTGCAAGAGTTTTGGAACCATGTAAAAGCAAATGATTCCAAATGATATATCTAAAGGAGAATGCTTGTCATATAGTTTTGGAACCGTGTAAAAGCAAATGATTCCAAATGACTATCACTTGATTATTATTGCTTTTGTCGGTTTTGGAACCATGTAAAAGCAAATGATTCCAAATGGTCAAAAGCAGATTACATGGTGTGTCAAAATAAGAACTTATCGAATAGATCTATATAAATAGAATCTGCCAGGTGGCAGAAAAAACTGAAAAAGCTGATCAATAATAACTGTTGTTACCATAATATTAATTTATGTTTTTGTATTTTGTCTATTGATCAGTTTTTTGCATGAAAATGAAAGTTATAAATATGGCAATGAAGAAAGTCGGTGATGATAAATTGAGAAGAAAAGTAGTCAGTTTTTTACTTGTTACACTTATGATGGCAACGATCACTCCTGTACATGCAGATGAGGTGTCAGAACCAACAACTGCTGCGACAGAAGTCACAACAACAGAAACGAAGCCGACTACGGCAGAAAAAAAAGAAACAACTCATCATAAGAAAAAAATAGTTAAAAAAGATAAGAAAACAAAAAAGAAAAATACTAAAAAAGATGGGAAAAAGAAAAGTAAACAAAAAGAAAAATCTAAAAAAAAGGAAAATAAAAAATCAACAATTCCGATGCCTAAACGGGCTGTAAAGAAAAAAGGTTGTGATACTGTACAAAAGAAGATTGTAAAAATGCAATCAAAAATTAAAAAGTTGCAGAAAGAACAAAAAAATATCCGAAAAGAGATCAAAAAAGAAAATAATAAAAAAGAAGCACTGCAGCGATTTTATCAGCAATATCCTACAGAGCGTGAAGCAACTATGAAACTGCGAGGACAAAAGATTACACCTCTTACTAAGATTTCAGAGGAAGACGATGCATTAAGAAATAGATTATTCAGTTTAGCTAATATATTTCATGACGATCAACTACGTAAAATTGCCTCTGAGTACGTCTTTGGCGTAAGAGATCTTAATTTTGAAGACCTGTTAAACGAGGATGATACCATTGACCTTAATACATATTTAAAAGGCAAATATATTGCACCAACGCAGAATATGCAGATAGGAATTAAAAATAAGGATCAAGAAATTCAAAAATTAAAGAAACAGATCAAAGAGGAAAAGAAAACCAGATTTTTTGATCCGAAAAACGTAAATTCTATTAGCAATATTACAGTTGATGATGCTAAAAAGATGTTGTCTGGAACGCAATTATATCCAGAAGCAGAAGCTTTTGTTAAAGCAGAAAGAATTCATCATGTAAATGCAGTCTTTTTAATGGGAATTGCTGCACATGAAAGTGCCTGGGGAACAAGCCGGCGTGCCAGAGAAGATAATAATTTAACTGGATATGGAGTTTACTCAGATAGTGCAAAGGGCATCAATAAGCCAAGCAAAGAAGAAGGATTATTAGCCACCGCTGAGACATTGCACGAACGATACTTAACCCCTGGAGGCAGCTATTACGAAGGAACTTCCGTTGCTGATGTAAATAAACATTATTGTGTCGGAAATGAATGGGCCGGAGCGGTAGTTGGTTATGCTTATCAATTAATGAATAAACTAAATTAGATATCATCAAAGAGGTTTTTGTTAACTAAAGGTTGATTATCGGTATATCATTGTTCGGTGTCTGTAGACAGCATTTTTTCAAATCTATAGTTGTTATAAAATAAGAGACACTTTCATGTATAGTGGAGTTTAGTTTCAGAAGTTTATAAAAACAGATAACTATTAATGATTATCTGTTTCATGGATTGTGTAAAAATAAGCAAATTAGCGAATATGCTCGTTGAAACGAGAGCTGTTAGATAACAGCTAAAAATGTAACTATATAAATTAATTTGTAAATTATAGGGAGGACTATTTTAGTGAAACACGGTAAAGTTCCAACAAGAAATCAAAAAGAACTTATGTTAAAAAATAATCTTAATCCGAAAGAATGGCTGGTTGTAAAGAAAATGGCGGATGGATTTGAGATTGTTAATAGAGAAAATGAAGCAGATCGTAAATTTCTGTATTGTTAAGGTGAAATAATGATGGATATTTACACAAGATTATTGATCATGGATATTATGATATCGGCAGTAGCTATTATGGTAAATATCTTAGAAAATTGTCCGATTAACGGTAAAATACACAATATTTCAAGAATTTTAATCATATCTAGTATTGCTGCAGACATTATCTTACTTTTAGGAATTGTCAATACGTTCATCTCATACAGTATCCTGTATTCTTATTTTAAATAAGATACAGAATGAATCATTGTCGATGTTAAACATATTACGTGAAACATTATTGTCGGGCTTTAGAAGTCTATAAAACAGAATCATTGTCAATGGTCAAATAAGCAGACTGCGTAAAAATAAGAATTTTATCGATATTGCTCGTGTAGTCGAGAACTGCCAAGTGGCAGCAACATTTATAATAAAAAGGAGGAATTATATGCGAAAACAAGTTTTTGCAACGATTGGTTGTGCTATCTTTTTACTGATCGTAGTAGGTTTCCTGATGATGGCATATTCTTCTTATACAAAACATCAAGAGGAAATTGCTGAACAAAAATTAATAAAGCAGGAAAGAAAAGAATCACGAAAAACACTTCAATCATCAGAAGAAAGGGAATGGAATCTGGACTGCCTGTGGGATCATGTTATCGAAATTGATGGTACAGAAATTGAAGTACCAATTAAATACAATGATCTGATCAAGACACTTGGAAACAAAGTGAAAGAAGCTAAAGATAAAAAAATCATGCTACAAAATGGACAGGTTTTATGGCTGAATTGTACAAAAGATGAAAAAGATTCTATGAATAATGGAAAAGATAAAGCAATGGTTTATGGTATATCTACACAACAAGACGCTAAAGATTCTTGTGTCACAATTCAGAAAATCAAAACTGGAATGTCTTATGATAAATTAAAGGAATATTATGAGACTCCAGTTACGAAAGATGATTCCCAAAGTATTTCTGTACTGCAATATGCTGATCCAAAATCAGATTTAGATATCACACAGCAAAATGTAACTATTTATTTGGATAATAATACCGTAGTTGGATTAGGTATATATTATGATGGAAGTAGGGAGGATTGATTAAATTGGAAAAGAAAAATACAGAAAAAGGAGAAAAACAAAAAGAAAAAATACAAATTCCAATTTGGGAAAAAGCAAATCTTACAATCCAAGAGGCTGCTGTATACTTCAACATTGGGGAAAAAAAATTACGAGAAATGTCTAATAATCCTAAATGTAAATTTGCATTATTTGTTGGGAATAAATGTCTAATTAAGCGAAAATCTTTAGAAGAGTATTTAAAACATACATCATATATATAATAACACACATTATTCTCTACTTATAAATAGAGAGCACACAATTTACAAAAAGAATATTGGAAGGAGCTTATTTCATGCTATAATCCATTTATAGTATTAAGCTCCTTTCTTTTTTTTGAAAGGAAGGCAGAAAATGACTAAAACAAAAAAGAAAAACCGTAAAGATAGTAAGGGAAAAGTATTAAGAACTGGTGAATCAGAAAGATCTAATGGGACATATATGTATCGGTATGTTCCCAAAATAAGAGGCCGTTCTGTAAACTCTCCTGAAAAAAAGGATAACAGAATAACTATTTATGCAAAAACCCTCCCTGAGTTACGTCAGAAAGAACTGCAAATAACACAAGATATTATTGAAGAAATCGACACCGTGAATGGCAATAAGACCGTTGCGTCTATGACAAAACTCTATATTGATTTAAAAAAGAATTTGCATTTCACAACCAGAGAGTCTTATCTATCTGTTTACCGATGTCATATTAAAGATTCATGGTTTGGCGAAATGTATATTAAAGATGTAACAAAAACAGATGTTATTTTATTTTATAATGAAATAACGGAAGATTTGACAAATTCTTTTTTAGAAAATGTTCATAGAATTATACATGGTTGCTTTGATTTAGCTCTTGAAAATCATTGGATAAGATTTAATCCAACACAAAATGTTATGAGGCTTTACCCTGCAAATGTGCCTGAAAGACAACCATATACCAAAGAACAAGAAAATTTGTTACTTAATTTTGTAAAAAATGATGGAACTTATTACATATATTATCCACTGATTATATGTTTTTTGGAAACAATGCTAAGAGCAAGTGAAATGTTTGGATTAACGTGGAGTAATATTGATTTTATAAATAATACTATTACAGTTGATCATCAGGTATTATATACACGCTATGAAGGGAAATACCAATTTATTGCATCAAAAGTAAAAACTAAAGCTGGAAATCGAGTCATACCATTAACGCAACGTGCAAAAAAAGCTTTTCTTTACCAGCGTAAACAACAAATATCATTAAATAGACAACCTACTATTCAGGTTGGTTCCTATTCTGATTTTGTTTTTACTACAAGATCAGGCCGACCATACACCGTTCCAAACGTTGACAAATACTTTTCTCGTCTTATTAAGGCATATAATAGAAAAGAAGCAGCATTAGCCAAAAAAGAAGGACGAGATCCTATATCATTGCCACATCTAACTTGTCACGTGCTAAGACATACTGGATGTTCAAATTTTTGCAAATTATTTTATAAAGAACGACTTGATATTAAAATTCTTCAAAAATGGATGGGACACGCTTCTATAGAAATCACAATGGAAATATACAACCATGCAACGGAAGCTGATCAAGAAGATGCACTAAAAGCAATTGAACAAGCTAGGCAAAAATTATGTTTATAAATAAGTATAGTTGAATTTACTCCATTTTTACACCAAAAGATGAAAATATGTGCCAAGTTATGCCAAATTACGCTTATATGCTCCATAACTTATTGACCTTTTATAAAATCTTTTTTATTAATTTCTACATACTCTAATAACTAAAAAATTGATAAAAATATCTCTAAATAAAAAATTTTTTCATTTACTATCTTTCTGTTGACTAATACCCCACCAAGGTATATAATATCGCATAGAAAGGAGGTTTTTATGGAAAATCATATAGAACATTGTTGTTCTTATAAGTCAAAAGAACGCCCTGATAAAGAGTATAAGGATTTAATAAATAGATTGAGCCGTATTGAAGGACAAGTTCGCGGAATAAAAAAGATGGTAGAGAATGATACTTATTGTACCGATATTTTAGTTCAGGTATCTGCTGTCAATGCAGCTTTAAATAGTTTCAATAAAGTCCTTCTTGCCAATCATATCAGAACTTGTGTAGCAGAAGATATCCGAGAAGGAAAGGATGAGACGATTGATGAATTAGTAAAAGTTCTACAAAAACTAATGAAATAACAATTTGACAAGCAAAATGAAAGGAAGGGAAACCATGGAACAATATCAAGTGACTGGCATGAGCTGTGCTGCTTGCAGTGCACGCGTGGAGAAAGCGGTTTCCAGTGTAGAAGGAGTCACATCCTGCTCTGTAAGTCTGCTGACAAACTCAATGGGTGTCGAAGGAACTGCAGATTCATCTGTGATCATCAAAGCTGTGGAAGATGCTGGATACGGAGCAAAGAAGAAGGGCGTGCAAACGCAGAGCAATTCTGCAGATGCAGATTTATTAAAAGATAGAGAAACTCCTGTCTTGAAGAAACGACTGATCACATCGTTATGTTTTTTGATTCCTTTGATGTATCTGTCAATGGGACATATGATGTGGAACTGGCCGATTCCTAAGATTTTAGATGGAAACCATGTAGCAATGGGTCTGATCCAGTTGTTATTTACAACAATCATCATGGTGATCAACCAGAAATTCTTTATTAGTGGATTTAAGAGCTTATTCCATAAAGCACCGAATATGGATACTTTGGTTGCTTTAGGATCAGCAGCTTCTTATGGATACAGTGTTTATATCCTATTTGCAATGACAGATGCTCAGATGCATCAAAACATGGATGCTGTGATGAAATATATGCATGAATTCTACTTTGAATCTGCCGCTATGATCCTGACATTGATCACAGTTGGTAAGATGCTAGAAGCAAGATCCAAAGGAAAAACGACAGATGCTTTAAAGAGTCTTATGAAATTAGCACCAAAGACGGCAATTGTGATTCGTAATGAACAGGAAATAGAAGTTGGAATCGAACAGGTACATCAAGGAGATATCTTCGTTGTAAAACCTGGAGAAAATATACCGGTAGATGGTATCATCATTGAAGGGAACAGTGCTTTAAATGAATCTGCTTTAACAGGAGAAAGTATCCCTGTGGATAAGAAAGAAGGCGATGCTGTATCTGCTGCAACATTAAATACATCTGGTTATCTAAAATGTGAAGCTACAAGAGTTGGCGAAGACACAACACTTTCCCAGATCATTCAGATGGTCAGCGATGCGGCAGCAACTAAAGCACCGATTGCGAAAGTTGCAGATAAGGTATCAGGGATTTTTGTCCCAACTGTTATTTGTATTGCGATCGCAACAATGATCATCTGGCTGCTTGTCGGACAAAGTTTTGGATTTGCACTTGCCAGAGGCATTTCTGTATTAGTTATCAGCTGCCCTTGTGCTTTAGGACTCGCAACACCTGTAGCGATCATGGTTGGAAATGGAATGGGCGCAAAGCATGGAATCATGTTTAAGACAGCCGTATCCTTAGAAGAGACAGGAAAAACACAGATCATAGCTTTAGATAAAACAGGAACGATCACAAGTGGAAAACCACAGGTTACAGATATGGTACTGGCAGAAGGTATCAGCGAAGAAGAATTACTTTCCATTGCATATGCATTAGAAAAGAAGAGTGAACATCCGCTTGCTCATGCAATTTTACAAAAAGCAGAAGAGGCGCAGATTCATGACAATCTTGAAATTAAAAACTTTTTGGCTATTGCTGGAAATGGGCTTTCTGGAAAGATTGATAAAGAGACGGTCTATGGTGGAAACCAGAGATTTATTGAGAAATATGCAAAAATTCCATTATCTATGATCAAAAAATCAGAAGAACTTGCTAATCAGGGAAAAACACCATTATTCTTTGCGTGTGATGAACAGCTGATTGGTATCATTGCTGTTGCGGACGTTATCAAAGAAGACAGCCCTCAGGCAGTCAAAGAACTTCAGAACATGGGAATCCGTGTGGTTATGTTAACAGGAGATAATGAACGTACCGCAAAAGCAATCGGTAAACAAGCTGGTGTTGATCATGTGATCGCAGGTGTTCTTCCAGAAGGAAAAGAAAGTGTCATTCGTGACTTGAAAGAAAAAGGAAAAGTTGCAATGGTTGGTGACGGAATCAATGATGCACCAGCGCTTACAAGAGCTGATATGGGAATTGCGATCGGTGCAGGTACAGATATCGCAATTGATGCTGCGGACGTTGTTTTAATGAAAAGCCGTTTGAGTGATGTACCTGCAGCAATCCGTTTGAGTCGTGCGACACTGAAGAACATTCATGAAAATTTATTTTGGGCATTTATTTATAACATCATCGGAATTCCATTGGCTGCGGGAGCCTGGTATATGTTACTTGGGTGGAAACTAAATCCAATGTTTGGAGCTGCAGCAATGAGTTTATCAAGTTTCTGTGTTGTTACCAATGCATTACGATTAAATCTCTTTAAAATGCATGATGCCAGCAAAGACCAGAAGATCAAAAACAGTGTAGTACTTGAAGAAATTCAGGTTCAAAATATAACAAAACAGGAGGAAAAAACAATGAAGAAAACAATGAAGATTGAAGGAATGATGTGTGGACACTGCGAGGCTGCTGTGAAGAAAGCCTTAGAATCTTTAGAGGGTGTAGAAGAGGCAATTGTAAGTCATGAAGAAGGAACAGCAGTTGTTTCTATGACAAATGAAGTGTCAGATGATGTCTTAACACAGACAGTAGAAGATAAAGATTACAAAGTGACAGAAATTGAGTAAAAACAAAGATTGTTATAATATTTTGACATAATTCAAGAAAATATAACAACAAAAAATCAATATTGTTATATAAAATAATGATAAATTTGCAAGATAGATGTAGATTTATCATTATTTTTTTATATAAATCACCATCTTGTTGAGAAAAATTATCAAAAGTGTGGTACAATATGACTGGTTAGAATCATCTAATCAATTACAACAATAAAGATAGATAAAGGATATAAAAAATGACACTAAAAGAATTACAAATCGGTAAGAGTGCAGTGATCAAAAGCGTTGGCAGTCATGGTGCATTAAGACAACATTTTCTTGATATGGGAATGATCCCTGGTGTTGAAATCACAGTAGTAAAGCTTGCACCAATGGGTGACCCTATGGAAGTACAGATTCATGGGTATGAACTGACTCTTCGATTAGAAGAAGCCGATCAGATTGAAATTGATCCAATTGTAGAAAGAAGCAGAAGTCATAAGGGTGCGGAATATATGAGAACTTTTGAGCATCCTGGATTAGGGGAAGAAGGTAAATATCATTCCAAAGAAGATGAACATCCACTTCCAGAGGGAACACAATTGACTTATGCATTAGTCGGTAATCAAAACTGTGGAAAAACAACATTATTTAATCAGTTGACTGGTGCCAATCAGCATGTTGGAAATTTTCCAGGTGTAACAGTCGATCGAAAAGATGGTGCGATCAAAGGACATCCTGAAACAAATGTAACGGACCTTCCAGGAATTTATTCGATGTCACCTTATAGTAGTGAGGAGATTGTTTCCAGAAACTTCGTACTAGAAGACAAACCAAAGGCGATCATTAATATTTTAGACGCGACGAATATCGAACGAAATCTTTACCTTACCATGCAGTTATTAGAGATGGACATTCCAATGGTGGTTGCCTTGAATATGATGGATGAAGTTGTTGGGAATCAAGGATCGATCAACGTCAATGAAATGGAATCATTGCTAGGTGTTCCAGTTGTTCCGATTTCAGCGGCAAAGAATGAAGGAGTCGATGAAGTTGTAAAACATGCACTTCACATTGCAAAATATCAGGAAAAACCATTGCGGCAGGATTTTTGTGATAAAGAAGATCATAATGGAGCAGTGCATCGTTGTATTCATGCAGTAATACATTTGATTGAAGATCACGCAGAAAAGGCACAGATACCGGTTCGTTTTGCAGCGACAAAAGCTATTGAAGGAGATCATTTGATCTTAGAACAATTAAAGCTTGATCAAAATGAAATGGAAATGTTAGAGCATATTGTCAAGCAGATGGAAACAGAACGTAAGTTAGATCGAAGTGCAGCAATCGCAGACATGAGATTTGATTTTATTGAGAGTTTATGTGAACAGACCGTTGTTAAACCAAAAGAAAGTAAAGAACGGATTCGAAGTGAAAAGATCGATCGAGTTCTAACAGGAAAGTATACAGCAATTCCTTGTTTTGTAGGAATCATGGTTTTGGTATTCTATCTTACATTTAATGTGATCGGGGCCTGGCTTCAAGGAATCTTGCAATTAGGAATTGATAAAATCTCAGTACTTACAGATCAGGCATTAACTGCGGCTCACGTGAATCATGCGATCCATAGTTTGGTGATTGAAGGAATCTTTACTGGTGTAGGAAGTGTATTAAGCTTTTTACCGATCATTGTAACCTTATTTTTCTTCTTATCATTAATGGAGGACAGTGGATACATAGCAAGAGTGGCATTTGTTATGGATAAAGTGCTTCGAAAGATTGGATTGTCTGGACGAAGTATCGTTCCGATGCTGATCGGGTTTGGATGTACAGTTCCTGCGGTTATGGCAACAAGGACTTTAACGAGCGAGCGAGATCGTAAGATGACAATTCTTTTAACACCATTTATGAGCTGTACAGCCAAGCTGCCAATTTATTCTTTTTTCGTGAATGCCTTTTTTCCAAAACGTGGTGGTCTTATTATGGCAGGATTATATTTATCAGGAATCATGATAGGTATTTTGATTGCATTTTTATATAAGGGAACGTTATTTAAAGGAGAACCAGTGCCATTTGTTATGGAGTTACCAAATTACAGACTTCCAGGAGTGAAGAATGTAGCACAATTATTATGGGAGAAAGCAAAAGATTTCTTACAAAAAGCATTTTCTGTGATTTTGGTCGCCACGATCGTTGTATGGTTTTTACAGAGATTTGATCTGCAGTTAAATATGGTAGAAGATTCTGCACATAGCATTTTAGCAATGGTAGCTGGTGTGTTAGTACCAGTTTTTTCACCATTAGGATTGGGAGATTGGAGAATCGTGACATCATTGATCAGTGGATTTATGGCAAAAGAAAGTGTAGTTTCAACATTAGGAGTTTTATTCAATGGAAACATCACAGCGGCGATCACACCATTAGCCGCAAGTTCTTTATTAGTATTTAGTTTGCTTTATTCTCCATGCGTTGCGGCCATCGCATCTGTAAAACGTGAACTAGGAACAAGATGGGCGGTTGGTCTGGCATTATGGCAATGTATGATTGCATGGATTGCAGCATTAATCGTAAGATTCATTGGATTAGTAATTTGAATTACATAAAATAAAAATATCGAGAGAGGCCAGTAAAATACTGGCTTCTCTGTCTTTTATCAACAATCTATAATTTAAATCGGTATTTTGCGTATAGATTGATTCTTAAGCATATGGCACTTTCAAGGTCTGTTCTTTCCATATTTTATATCATTATTGTCAAATGTAAAAAAATAAAGGAATATTGAAAATCTTATTCCAATGTTCCTTTATCATTCAGATGTTATTTAGAAACTTAAATGCTTCTTTTTCTTTAACAGATTCGCACCTGTGATGATCAGCATGATTCCAGATGCAAGTCCAATACAAATGGATAAGATTCCAAGCACGATGTTTCCAGCACCGGTACGTTTCATTGTTAAGTAGATTTTCTCCATGTCCATGATGTGACCTCCGTTTGAGAATTATAATTTGTAATGTCTATGATTTACTATATCATTAAAATTCATACTTCGTCAAATAACAACTTATAAAAGCAGATTTCTTACCATTGCACCATCAAATGTTACACTATTCATATGATGGACTTCAATCTGATATAATGCATTGGCTGCAATATGTTCTGCGGCTTGTTCCAGATCTCTGATTCCTGTGGTTTCAGAATACATCTCAATGACAGCATCTAAGGCCTCATCTGTCATAATACATTCATCATCTTTTAATCCCATACGTTTTAATACCTTAGGAAGTGCAAATCTTTGGAAGATCGCTTTCTTCTCTTCCGGTGTGTAATCAGGGATGTCAATGACTGCAAAACGTGACATCAATGGTGCACTGATCTGGTCTTTTTCATTTGCAGTGGCAATTGGATATACTCCAACTGTTGGGATCATACATTCCATATAATTATCGGTAAATCCGAGATTATCAAGCAATGTTAGTAAAACATCTGCAGGATTTCCATTTCCCTTTCCTGAATTGGCTTTATCAAGCTCGTTAATGATAAATACAAGATTTGATTCTCCTGCCATGGAAAATGCATCCATGATGATCCCTGGTTTTGCATTTGCATAAATACGGGAACTTCCCGTTAACTGCTCTGGATCGTTAATGGAGCTCATATCAAGAGTTGTCCATGGAAGTTTTAAAATTCTTGCAACTGCATAAGCGATCTGAGATTTTCCTGTTCCAGCAGGTCCAACTAATAATAATCCATAAGCAGGCAGCGTGTGTGTACGATTGATCTGAATGATCGTTTCAATGATTCTTTGTTTCACACGTTCCATACCATAGAGTTCTTCATCAAGAATCCGTCTTGCTTCTTCAGGATCGATCGCTTTAAAATAATTACTCTTCCATTGGATGTTCATCATGATGGATAATGCACGCTGGGCATGACGTCTCTCTTCTTGTGAAACTTCATGAGATTTTGCAACAGCAAGATTTCTTCTTGCCCATAGACGAATATTATCAGGCAGCGTACTTCCGGCACATGTCATAAAATCTGTGATACTCTGGATGCTGGTAAGTTTCATATCATCACCCATCTCATCAAGATTCTCATCAGTGATCCGTTCATCTGGTGCATCACTTTGGAATAAACGTTCGATCATAAACTGAAGGAAACCATCTTCTGCAGATAATTTGGTGCCACCGCCAAGAGCAATTTCTCTGATCTTGTATACACAATAACCTTCTACTGTATTCTCCCCAGATAAGCGAACATGAATATGATTCTCTCCAAGCCATCTGACCAGGCTTACAAAACGGGAATCTAATTTTAAGATATCAGATATTACTGTCCCATCTTCTCCCTCAAATTCAAAGGCTGTCTGCTTATTTTGATCAGAAAATACACCACAGGAATGATGCTCCCACTGCTTCTTCTTGTTTGATAAAATCAAGATAGGGCATTCTATCGTAGCATGATCTGCATTCGAAGAAAATGTTGTATAAGTACAGACTACTTCTTCTTTTATTTCTGATGTATCGTTACTAAAATCAAATACTGGCATAATTAAATACTCCTGTTTTCTTTTGTTTAGCATATTTATATTTCATTATATCAGTTTTTCCTGATTTTTAAAAGTTTTAAACTCTTTATAAAATAGAAAAAGGGATAAATGCTTCTGGATGTTCTTTATGTTTTCCAATATATTTTTCCATCCAGACCATATCATACCAACGTCCGAATTTATAGCCGCTTTTATAAAATTTTCCAACCATATGATAACCAAGATGTTCATGATACTGAACACTGTTTTTTGTAACATATTCATCTTCGATTTCCGGATCTGTAATGCACGCATCCAAATTGATCACATGTTGTTTTCGAAGGATTTCTTCTAATGCCTCATATAATTTTTTCCCGATTCCCTGTCGTTTTACATCCTTATCTACATAAATGGTTGTTTCTACGGACCAGTCATATGCAGCACGGTTTTTAAAAGATGATGCATATGCATATCCGACAATTTTTCCATGCCCATCAACAGCCGCCAGATAAGGATAGCGTTTTAATGTCTGTTTGATCCTTTGACGGAATTCTGTTATCGAAGGTGTTTCATATTCAAATGTGATTGCTGTATGTTCTACATAATAGCGGTAAATTTCCAGTAATTCTTCTGCATCCTGTGGAGTTGCCAATCTGATTTCCATTTTGTCATTCCTTTCAGTTTAATGAAATAGTGGTGCTTTTTCATTTAATTTTGCATTTGAATGTGCTCCCCAGTGATCACTTCATAGCAAATCAGATTTTTTGTGTTTAAATCTTCTTTTGTCATATCAACAGCACTGATCTGGTGATTATCATAGGTTGTATAATAGTAGATTCCTTTTTGCGTATTACAACAAGAAGTATATAAGGTAATCTCATATTTTCCATTGACATCGCAGCATCCTCTTTGCTGATCGACAGATCCAAGAATATGGAAAAACTGATTGACACTTTCATTTTCAGAATCTCCAGAGACAGAATGCAATTTGGTAAATGCTACTTTAGCAAAACGTGAGGAAGAAGAAAGATCTCCAGGAAGACCAATCGCACCCATTCCACGACTGTATTGATCTAAATCGATATCTTTTGCAAATAGATTTTCTGGTTGTTTTGGAGAAAGATTCATATATTGATTTAATAAGAACATCTGAATGTTAAATGGAGGATTATTTGTTAATACCCCAACGTTATTTTCATAGATATGCATCCCATCTTCCATTGCTTCGACTGTGATCGCACCAGATTGATCTGCAATGATCCAGTGAAGCTGCGCTAATGGAAATTGTTCACTGTAAGGGGTATTGGTAAGATTCATATGAATCAATGCTGTCTTCGCTTCCTCAAGATTTGCACAAGTTCCAAGAATCCAAGGGATAAATTCAAACTGTGCGATATTGTCTTTCCCTTCTTCTATATCATAATATGCTGCATTTCCAACAAAATTAAGCCCAGCCATTGCCAGTCCACATTCATTGAATGCATCATAATACAAAGGGACATTGTCGACTACATGAGCCATTCCGATCATAGCATAATGACTTTCTATGGCATCGATATGTCTAAAATGAAATGGATAATTTCTTGGAGTGATCACAACCTCATCTCCATAAGAGAATTCATAATCTAAAGTTCTTCCAAAATAAAAATCTTTTGTCTTGTAAGTTGCAGCTGTACACATTGCTCTTTTACTCCTCCTTCTATTAATTAATTTCAATGATTTTCAGTAATAATTATATCCTGTTTCTAAGGTATCATTCAAAGATGTTATGCCTGATCTGTCATAATGGAATTATTTTCAAAAAGATTTCGAATGCTAGTCGTTATCTTTCGGAATAACTGGTCAAATCCATAAGCATAAAGAGAGCCAAAGACATTGGCAGCGATTCTTAAGATGATGGCATTCTTCAGGCCAAAAAGATTTTCTGCAATATAAAGAGCCCCAAAGGTGTTGAAAACGGTTTGCCAGGCATATCCAGCAGAATAACCAACTCCTATCCCGCCGATCAGACCGATCCATTGAAAGATATGATCAGGAAGGATCGCATGTAAAATAAGAAAGATCATACATCCAAGAATATTAAATGGTCCTCTTCTTTGTACACGGTATTTCATATCTTTTGAAAATGGCAACAGGACAGACATTGCAGCAATCCCGATCCACATAACTCTTGGCATATGAACCAATTCTCCGATCAACATTGCAGTAGAAATTCCAAGAGATAATCTTAAATACCAGCTGCTTCTTGCAGAGAACAGATGAAATTCTTTAATTAAATGATAAAATCCTCTATGAAATGTCCGATTTCTATGATTCTTGTAAAATACAAGGGAACAGATCACAGCACCTGCAAATAATCCGCAACATCTTAACACATAGTTATGCCCTGTAACATCATATCCATAGAATAACAAATATCCTAAGATAAATGTGGACTGATTGGACATGATAACGTTATGGCAGCTTAAGATCATGATTGCCATAATACAAAGAAAATGAATAAAAAAAGCAGGAACAGCATTTACAGTATTAGCGAGTCTTGGTCCAATCGCAAGGATTGCAAAAATCATAAAGATAACGCCAATGCTGTGTTTTGTATCAATTCCGAAGTCAACCTGTCGTAAGATCATTAAAACCAGTAAGACTAGCACGCCGACAACACTGTTTTGTGATCCAAAGATCATACTGTAAAGAGTTACTACTGCAAAACAAAATGCAACAACTAAATATACTTTAAAATTATAGATAAGGATACGTTTATGTTTCTCTTTTGAATCTTTGGCACCTTTGATCCATTGTTTGGAACCGATGGAACTTAATTGTAACTGTTGATAAAAATCCAATGTTAATACCTCCTGTGATAAGAATCTGTTTCTGAGTAGCAATGAACAATTTTACTCACTTCTAGGCTGTTCGTCAATACGTTATTTGACGTTTTTTCTTATTTTTGATATGATTTATTTATGAAAGCGACAGAGAAAGAAAGGAGAATTTATCCTCATGGCAATAAATTTTAATCAGATGTTAAAGTTTCAGCAGATAAAAAATACATTCAAACGGTTTGATCAAGATCATCCAAAATTCAAGAATTTCATGAATGCTGTATGGAGAGAGCAGGCACTTAAACAGGATGCTGTGATCGAGATTTCTATTACATCTCCAGAAGGGAAAAATTATTGTTCGAATATCAAACTGAATGCAGCAGATATCGAGATGTTTGAACAGTTGAAATCCATGAAACCAGAATAATTTCAAATTTTAATGTCAAATTAATGTCACGGAATCCCGAAAAGCAAAAATTTAATGTCACAACCCAAAAAGAAGGCTAGTCAAATTTCACGACTAACCTTCTTGATTTTTACTGTAATTCTTCCTCAGACACCAGATTTTTCATGCTTCTAAGCCCTATACAAAGGGTTGAAGTATTATGTAATACGGCAGATGTTGTTGGCTGGATAAAGCCTAACACACCGGCCCCAATAAGCCCTGCGTTAAATCCAACAATAAAGCGGTAATTATTATGAATTCGGCGCATTAAGTGGTTACTGATATGTTTGAGAGTTACCAGACCATGTAAATGGTCTCCTTCAATCGTTACATCTGCGATTTCTCTTGCAATCTGAGCTCCATCACTGATCGCGATTCCAACATTAGATGCAGATAATGCTGGAGAATCATTGATTCCATCTCCGATCATAATAACTTTTCTTCCTTCGGCTTTTTCTTTCTCAACGAAAGCAGCTTTATCCTCTGGAAGTACCTCAGCATGATACTCATCCACACCAACTTTGGCTGCAATAACCTTTGCAGTACGTTCACTGTCTCCAGTCATCATAACGACTTTCTTGATTCCAGCAGCTTTTAATGCTTTGATCACATCTTTGGCTTCTTCACGTAATGGGTCTTCAATACAGATCACACCTGCAAGTTTTCCTTCGATCGCCATATATAAATGCGAACATTCTTCAGGCAGTTTCTCAAATAACTCTTCTTTGCCTTCAGGAATTGTACACTGCTCATCTTCGAATACAAAATGATAACTTCCAATGACAACTTTTTTATTCTCAATCATGGAAGAAATTCCATGAGCCACGATATACTCAACTTCAGAATGTAATTCTTCATGTACAAGATTTCTGTCAACAGCTGCCTGAACTACAGCTTTTGCCATAGAATGAGGGAAATGTTCCTCTAAACATGCGGCAATTCTTAATAATTCTTTGCATTTCATTCCATTAAATGAAACGATATCAAGAACGGTAGGTTCCGCTTTTGTTAAAGTTCCTGTTTTATCAAAGACGATCGTTTCAGCTTCTGCCATTGCTTCTAAGTATTTACCACCTTTGACAACGATCTGATGGTCATTTGCTTCCTTGATCGCAGATAAAACAGAGATTGGCATTGCAAGTTTTAATGCACATGAGAAATCAACCATCAGTACAGATAAAGCTTTTGTTACATTTCTTGTAAACAAATATGTGAGAGCAGTTCCAGCCAATGTATAAGGAACTAGACGATCTGCAAGATGTTCTGCTTTACTTTCTAAAGAAGATTTTAATTTTTCAGATTCTTCGATCATCGTAACAATCTTATCAAATTTGCTTGATCCATTTACTTCTTTTACGCAAACTTTTAAGTCACCCTCTTCAACGACAGTTCCTGCATATACGTATCCGTCAGGAATCTTGCGAACAGGTGTTGATTCTCCAGTTAATGATGCCTGATTGACCATTGCTTCACCATCAACAACAACTCCATCAAATGGGATCATATTTCCCATCTGTATGTGAACGATATCGTTAGCATCAATTTCGTTGGATGGAACTAAAATCTCATGATCTTCTTCGACTTTCCATACCTTATCAATATTCAAGGACATGCTTTTTGCAAGATCATCGACGGATTTCTTATGTGTCCATTCTTCGAGAATTTCTCCGATTCCGAGTAAAAACATGATAGAGGATGCGGTATTGATATCTCTTCGAATAATCGATACTCCGATTGCCGTACCATCAAGTACTGGAACTTCAATCTTACCCTGAGCAAGTGTATGTATTCCTTCATATATATATTTCACAGATTTGATCACTGTGATCCCTGCTCTTAATGGATATGGAAATAATAATTTGTTTCCATAATGAAATAAGACTTTACTTATAAGTTTCTCCTGATATGTCTGGTTTAATTGTCTGCTCTGACTTTCTTGATAATTATCAGGGACTGTGATGATTCCATGATAAAATTCCTTTAAAGCAGTAAGAATTTCATTGCGGCTGGCATCATAACAGATCACGATGTCATTTGTGCGGTCATAGATTTTTACAGATGTTACAAAATCTTTTGTTATAAGATAATATTGAAGTTCATCTGCCTGATCAGCACTCATTGTCTTCTGGCAGTTATGAATACGAATTCTGCCTCGAATCTCATGTTTGATCGTAAATTTCATACAAACTCCTTTTTGTTTGAAAACACCTGCAGGAAAACTGCAGGTGCCTTAATCTTAATGTTCTATTCTATTCTGCAACTTCTTTGAAAGTATCTTCGGAAACTTCTTCTGTTTCTTCCGCCTCATCAGTTTCAGCATAAGCTTCCCATTCCTCTGCTTCTGCTGCTCTTTCTTCATTGATCTGCTGAGCTTCAGCATAGATATCTTCAGCATTCTCCTGTACAGTTGCAACTGTATCCATTACACATTCTTTTGCACGAAGAACAGCTGCTGTACAATTTGTGTAAAATTTCTTTGCATCCTTACTTGATAATGCTTTAATACCTGCTGTTCCAAATAAAACGCCTGCTGCAAAAAATCCTGTTTTTTTACTCTTTACTACTGATAAAACTTTTGTTAAATCCATGGTTTTTTCCTCCTGTATGATATAAATATGTATTTATTTCTCGTATACTTAAGAGCTATATGACTTTATATGCTCTCTAAGTAACTTTGTCCATTATAAAACATCCTATGGCGATTACTCAAGACTAATCGCAGTGCCTTATTGATAATATTTCTCAATAAGCGCTACTCTCCTTCTGTAGTGTCAGAGCTGTTAAATATGTTCCCAGAATCACCTTTTGAACGGTTATAGTCGTATTTGGAAGGATATCCACATGTCTCAGCAGCATCTGCACCTCCATAATTCTTAGCAAAATCCTGACGTTTTCCTTTGTTAAACATAAAGTATTTTAATGCTTCCTGATTTGCTTTGAAATTTACAAAGAAAACATATCCACATGGAGGATAGCTTCCAGCAACAGCTGTTTTGTATGTATTCTCGATCGGTACACGAAGCTGATCAATCTCTGTTGTTCCCATTTTTGCAACAGATAGGATCAGTTTCTTAATATAAGTTGCGTCCATATCCGTAGATACATCACCAAGTGCATCAATCGCAATATCCACAAGATCTAAAGGATTTTGCTGTAACATCTTCTGGAAAGTTGCCTGCATAACAGCACGCTGTCTTCCTGTTCGTCCAAACTCTTCAACACCATACTTTTTAGAGAACACATGACGAACTCTTGCATACCCTAATGCCTGATTACCATTTAAAGTCTGTTTACCGACTTTTACATTTCGATATTTTTTCTTTGAAATATAATTTGTTGTATTTAAGTATTCTGCTTCTCTTTGTTCAAGAGTCATTTCAATTCCGCCGATCCTGTTAATTACCTTTTCAAATGCGGCAAGATCTACAACACAGAATTTGTCGATCTTAATATTAAAATTTTGAGCCAGTGTCTGATATAAAAGCGCTTCCCCGCCAAATGCATAAGCGGCATTTAGTTTATTACGTCCATGACCTGGTATTTCTACATACATATCTCTTAAAAAAGAAGTTAATTTCAATTCTTTTGTTTTAAAGTTGATCGTTGCAACCATCATACTGTCAGATCGACCATGATCACCTTTTTCGGAGCCCTGAGCCCCATTATCAGAACCAACTAATAAAATATTGACAACATCTTTATCGAAGGTCAGATCTTCCTCATTCTTAATCTTCACTTTATCCATAGATTGTTTTTTTGGCGTCACTGCGGCTTCCAGTCGTGCATCATAATACCCAAGCATACCACCAACGCCAATTGCAATGATCAGAAAAAAACTGATGATGACTGTAAATTTTTTTGTAAACATTCTAAAGTTCCCTCCTTATTTTCCTGTCCGTATTTTACCACATATTCTTTTGATATCAAACTGTTAATCTTTGTTTTTTTCATTTCCTAAGAAAATCTTCAGAATTTTATCCATATCATTTTGATATGGATATGATGTAAAAAATGTATTTTACACTTGTTTTTATTCATGATAAGATAAAAACATATTAAGTCAGGTAACTAGTTTACACTTTTTATATATTGTTCTGAGAAATCTCCAGAGATAAGCAACGGTGCTGTTCTTTGGAGGTTTTTTAATATCATAGGAATTTCCGATGGAATCCCCTAATTTAAGAATCTTAAGAATGCCTTAGCTGCGATACTTTGTGGATATTCTGTATCATAGATTAAGATGATATTACGCTGAGGGAACGTTTCTTTTACCTCAATCTCAAAGACTTCTCCAGATTCCAGATCATCTTTAGCAAATTCTGGTGGGATAAAACCAATTCCAAGATTATGTCTTACAGCTGGAAGGATCATATCTGTAGTTGCAAGTTCCATATCTGCCTCAAATTTTAATCCATTCTTTTCAAAATACTGATTTAAAAACTTTCTTGTGATAGCTTCTGGGGTCAGACTGATCCAAGGATATTGGGCAAGTTGCTTGATAGAAATTTTTTGACCTTTTAATTCCTCAAAACGTTTCCCACCAATTAAAATATCATGGTATTTTCTTAAAACTTTTTGCTGTAACGGTTTTTCTATTTGAAATGGTGCAGATACAACTGCAAAATCAACATTGCCTTCTTTTACGATATTGATGGATTTTCTTGTACTATTATTTAAAATCTTAAAATGCACATTCGGATATTGTTCATTAAAGGATTCCATTGCCTGAAATAAATAGCAATGCAGAGCGGTTTCTGTCGCACTTACATAGATTGTTCCATTTTCAAGGCTTAGCATATCACTTAAATTGCTCTCTGCTTTAAAAAACTGAGCACATCCGGCTGCGATGTATTCATAAAAAACTTCACCTTCTGGTGTTAACTTCATACCAACTTTGCTTCGTTCAAATAATCTGCAGTTTAAATTCTTTTCAAGATTATGGATCGTTCTTGTTACGGATGGCTGGCTTGTGTGTAAAACTGTAGCAGCTTTCGTAAGATTCCCATATTTTGCTACATAATAAAAAATCCGGTAATGTTCAAAATTTGTATTCATCATTTTATTTCCTTTTCGCAAGCTGCCAGAATGCAACAGCACTCGCAGCAGCTACATTTAATGAATCTACTCCATGTGCCATCGGAATCTTTACTGTATAGTCACATGCATCAATCGTTTCCTGACATAAACCATCGCCTTCTGTTCCAAGGATGATCGCAAGTTTATCTTCTGACATCAAAGCTTCGTCATCAATACTTACAGATCGGTCAGTCAATGCCATCGCAACATTTTTATAACCAAGTTCTTTTAAACGATGCATTCCATCCGCTGGCCATGTATCATCCCCAAGAAATGTCCATGGTATCTGAAAAACAGTTCCCATACTAACGCGTACAGATCTTCGGTATAATGGATCGCTGCAGCCTTTACTAAGCAGTATGGCATCCATATTAAGTGCCGCAGCAGAACGAAAGATTGCTCCGACGTTGGTTGGATTCATAACATTTTCCAGAATAACGATTCGTTTTGCATGATCACAGATCGTTTCGAGCGCAGGTAATGGTTTTCGACGCATGGCACACAACATGCCTCTTGTGAGTCCAAAACCAGTTAGTTGTTTTAATACATCAAAAGATGCTGTATAGACAGGAATATCCTGATATTGCAATATAATATCTTTTGCCTGTGTTTTAATATGACGATCTTCAACCAAAAAAGAAATCGGTTCATATCCTTGTTCAAAGGCTGTCTGTATAACCTTTGGGCTTTCCGCAATAAAAATCCCAAGATCTGGTTCATAATAATGTAATAACTGCCCTTCTGACAATCTTGCATAAATATCTAGTTGTGGATCGTTTAGATCCGTGATCTGTATGACAGACATCTTATCTTACCTCCATGTCTTTGTTCTGAAATGTAGCTTTAAAATCCACATTATTATATCGTATTTCACAAACTAAATCTACAAAATATAAAGGATTTGTGATATAATAAATCTTCAAACACATTTCAATCAAAGGAGAAATTACTATGGATAACCAGAACATCCTGGCTGTTGTTGCCGGAGAAGAAATCACGCAGAAAGATTTAGATGCACTGATTGCTGCATTACCAAAAGAACAACAGGCATATGCAGGGAATGAACACTTTAGAAACCAGAGTTTAGAACAGATCATTACTGTTCATCTTTTCGCTAAATTAGGAGAAGAATTAAAATTAGAAGAAACAGAAGCTTTCGCTGACAATTTAGCTCATGCAAAGAGAGAGATTCTTGCACAGATGGCTCTCGGAGAGGCTATGAAAGATATTACTGTTTCTGAAGAAGAAGCAAAAGAATATTATAAAGCGAATGAAAATCAGTTTATGGCTGGAGAAACAGTTCATGCGAAGCATATTCTTGTAGATGATGAAGACAAATGTCAGGAAATCTTAGAAAAGATCATCGGTGAGGAAACTACATTTGAAGATGCGGCTAAGGAATTTTCAACATGCCCATCCAAAGAAAAAGGTGGAGACCTTGGTGCATTTGGACGAGGACAGATGGTGAAAGAATTTGAAGACGCTGCATTTGCTGCTGAAGTTGGACACGTTGTAGGTCCAGTAAAGACACAGTTTGGATATCATCTGATCAAAGTTGAAGATAAAAAAGACGCAGAAACTTCTGTATATGAAGATGTTGCTGATACGATCAAGAATATCATTCTTCAGCAGAAACGTAACGATGTTTACGGAAATAAGATCGCTGAATTAAAAGAAAAATATGTAGAAAAATAGAATTTTCTTACATAGTGTAAAGTATAAAAAGATGCCTTCCACAAAAACTTTATGGGAGGCATCTTTTTGAATGTTTAATTTTTATTACATGATCAATCTTCTAAATCTACTACGTTATTCTACACCGTAATGTGTTAATAAGGCTTTTTCTGCTTCTGCGCTCCATAATCCATTATGTCTGTCACAAATATCAGCAAGTTCATTGAAAAAAGGATCATCTTTTGCAAGACTTCTAAGATCAGAAATTGCTGTCATTGGCATATTGATATGAAGATATGATAATTTCTTTCCACCAGGAATATTTGGAAGATTCATTGTTGTATCAACGATAGAATCAATTCCTCCAACATGAGTGATCATAACAGCTGGTTTGATTTCTTTTCTTGCAGCACGATCGATTGCTTCTTTCATGTCATCGATACTTCCACCAGTACTTCCAAGAATCTTTGTTGCATTGTAATGACAGTCATACAGATTCACATCTGCTGAAAATTCGGAGTCTGTTGGTCCTGCAAACAGGTTCATACATCCATCATAGCCTAAAATCTTGTTTCCAAGTTCTGCAACTGGTCTGGCTGGTACGTAAACAAAGACATCATCAAATCCTTTTCCATCGACAGATAGTGCTTTTAATCCATCGACTGGATCATCCATCTTTGCTGTGTTTACATAAATTAATTCAACACCTTTTTCCTTGGCTTCTTCTACAGAGATCACCTCATTCGCTCTTGCTAATTTGGCGTCATCAATGTCTGTAACGATCACTTTGGCTGGTTTATTCTCGATGGCAAGGGCGTAGCTTACAGCACCAAGTCCCATTGGTCCGCATCCACCAAGAATTGCGATACTTCCACCTGCTTTTGTTCCCATTACATGTTCATAACGGTCTTTAACGTGATAGTTTGTTTTATAACCACAAATGACACAGCACATTGGTTCTGCAACAGAAGATTCAAAGTAAGAATCTCCTTCATGAGTCCAAAGGCATCCAGCTTCGATAATATCATTTGGGAAAATACAGTAAGTTGCTGCTCCACCGCACTCTGTATAAGAGTATCCTGGAGATTCAGCCTGTCCAGGAATTGCTGGCTGCTGTGCGAACTTCTGTCCTGGTTTGAATTTATCCTGCCATTTTTTACCGACTTTCACAATATCTCCGGCAAATTCGTGTCCAATGATGATCGGGTGATCAGCAACATCCGCAGGAACTCGCTTATGATCTGCTCCTTGTTTTACCATTTTCCATGTAGACATACAGATGGAATCACTCATCACCTTAACAAGGATCTCATCGTCCTTGATCTCTGGGAGTTCAAATTCTTCCAGACGGATATCGTCTTTTGCATATAATCTTACACCTTTAACTTGCATATGCTACCTCCTAAAATATAAAATCCATACAGGTATATTTTAGCACAAGGAAATTATTTTTTAAACTCGTTTTCTTGATATTTATCTACAATATGATTAAACATTGTGCGAACAGCAGGCGCCATAAAATTCGGATTCATAGCTGCAAGTCCGATGATCCTGCTTGCAGGTGGTTTTGTTGGATAACTATCAACTTTATATGGAATATCTGTCATAACAAGTTTCGGCATCAGACAGATTCCAAATCCTTTCTCAACAAGTGCGATCGTTGATAAATCATCAACTACATGATAGTTCGATTGTACTTGCAGCGAATTCTCTTTTAAGAAATTCTGGATATCTGCATCGGTACTGTCTCGTTGTGTTACAAATTGATGATGTTTCATTTCTTCAATATCAATATAATTTGTACTTTTATTTTCTTTTGTACCACTCGGCAGAACACAGAGTAATTCGTCACGATATAATGGTTCGATCGGAATATCCTTTGCACTGGATACGGATAAAAATCCGAGATCTACAACTCCGTTCTTGATCCAGTATACAACATCATCGTAAGTTCCCTGAAAGACTTCAATGTCAATCTCTGTATACTTCTTCTTAAAAGAATGTAAGATCTCTGGTAGCCAGCTGGTACATACACTGGAGAATACTCCAATCTTTACTTTTCCTTGTTTTAATCCATTTAATTCAGCAATTTCCTGTTTTAAGCTTTCATCACAGTTCAATACAGCATTTACATATGGTAATAGCTGCTCTCCATAGTTTGTGAGACTGACTCCTGCTTTGCTTCTTGTCAATACTGAAAATCCTAATTCATTTTCCATCGATGAGATGGCATGACTGATCGCAGAGGGTGTTAATCCTAAGATATCCGCTGCTTTATGGAAACTCCCTACATCTGCGATTGTCTTGAAAACTTGGTATGTCAATAATGTCATTCCATAAAACTTCCTTACTTTATTATTTTATCTATCACATTTATATAACAGATTTTCCCAACGTCTGTCAACCTCTTTCTGGAATTCTTCAATTAAATGTTCATTTCCAGGTTTAAATAAATGTTTAAATCTTCCCTGTGCTCTTCTGGTTTCTTTGTAAATTTATGCTGATAAGAAGCTCGCATTTCAGAAATAAAAGCATCTTTTTTCATAACGTCACTGACTGCAACAGCTGCTGCGAGCATTGGAGAGTTTGGAAAATATTTTCCTAAAGCCTGTACAGAGATTTTTCTTGCATCGACAGTATAAACTTTTCCTTGATAGCCATTTAACATTGGCTTGATCTTATCGGCTGATTTTGGTGTATTTATAGTTGAACAAAATTCATTTATAAACAAAACTACAAGGGAATACAACAAACAAAAGTTATTGTATTCCCTTGCAGTTTTATATTATTTACTATTTTTCTTGATTCGAGGATCAAAACATCTCATATCAATCCACATTCGGCTGATCTTTTTATTTGCCTGATCTCCGAAATATGTCATAACAGCACTTCTTCGCATAACATCCTGTGTTGGATATTGGGCATATAACTGTCCTTTGGACATTTCCTCACTTGTTTTCATTACATAGTTGTAATTATCTCCATTTTGTTGGAAGAAATAATTCAGATCATAATCAACGCTTTTCTTATCTTCGCTTCCATACATATATTTGATGTAATCATAGATGGTCTTATCTTCTCCTCCAGAGATCACAGATGTATATCCGACATAGTACATATTCCTTACAACGTTATCCGGTCTTGAAATGTAGTTTACAAAAGCCTGTGCGGCCTGCTGCTTTTCTTTATCTTTTCCAATCCCAGACTTTAACATACACCATCCGTCAAACCACAGATTCGTACTCGCTTTTGGAACAGCATAACGTAATTTGATACCTTCTTCTTCTACCTGCTGTATAGAATATACACCGTCTCCAGACCATTGAAGATTAGCTACCACCTTTCCACTGACAAGGTCAGCTTTTCCACTGTCAGTTTCAAAAGAATATACATTATCCTTGATCTTTGATAGGATCATTCCTGCATTTTGGATACTTTGATCAGAAGTATCATTTAACAAGGATGATAATCTTTCTTTGTAGTTTGACTGGTTTTGAAATTTCTTTGTTAAAATCTCTTTCTGCGTCTGCATACCACGAACTGCAAAATAACAATCCCTGACACTATCTTTGGCAGTTATCTTTTTATAGTATTTTTGATTTAATAATAGACCCCAGTCTTCTGCATCTTCTCTGGAAACATACTTTGGATTATATACATAACCAAGTGTTCCCCACATATAACCGGCTGTATAATCCCCTACAGACTGCCCTTGATATTTTAACTGATCCAAAGATTTTTTAATATAAGGAGATACCCCTTTCGCATAATAATTGTTGGCATCTGAAGTATCCCAAAATTCATCAGAATATTTTAATATTTTATTTTCAGCCATAAGTTTCATCGTCATATATTCGGATGGGCAGATCAGGTCATAAGTGTCACCGATCGTCAACTGATTATACATATCTTCATTTGTTCCAAAAGTTGAATATTCAACTTTCACTTTTTTGTGATATGTTTTTTCATACCAGTTTTCAAAATCTTTGATCATCGAATTTCTTCCGATGATCTTTTTCCTATTCTCTAATTCGATTTCTTCATCATCGTCCCAGTCACCTTCATCCAGATATTCTTCCCAGTTTGCAATTCTTAAGATAATCTCATCATTTCTTGAACTCTTTTGTGTACTACAGGAACATAAAGCCAGGGGAAGCGTGATTACAAGTAAAATTGAAAAAATGATAGAAAATACTTTATATTTCATGATCATTCTCCTTCCTGCCTGTATGGTTCATACCGATCACAACAAAGATCACGATCAAAAAGATGATGGTTGATAGTGCCCATAGAGCTGTTTTAACATCAGTCTGTGCTCCTTTTGTGGCATTAACAACATACGTGCTGATCGTGTCAAACATTGATGGCTTTGTATAAGTTGTGATAAAATAATCATCTAATGTTAATGTGATCGACATCATAAATCCAGAAACGATTCCGGAAGTTAACTGTGGCAATACAACCTTTCTTAAGGCTCCAAATGGGGAGCACCCAAGGTCTAGAGCAGCTTCATATAACTGAGGATCCATCTGCTTTAGGCGAGGGATCACAGATAGATATACAAACGGGCTGCAAAGGGATACAAGCCCGATCACAAGCGGAATATAACTTGCTTTATCCATCTTAAAAAATACGATCAATAACACACAGATAGAAAAACCAGTTACAACATCTGCATTTACAACTGGAATCTGATTCATCAGATGGATCGGTCTCTTTAGTTTCTTTGAAGAATAAAAAGCACCGATCGCACCAAGAGTTCCAAGGATCGTTGAAATAACTGCAACAATCACAGCTAAGATGAGTGTTCCAAAGATCATGGATCTAAGGTCTTCTGAATGAAACAGATAGACATAATTCTTCACTGTAAAACTTCCAGATCTGCCAATGATCGCAGAATCCATAAAACTGTAGACAGCTAAGAGCAAGATTGGCAGATACATCAGCAACAGAACCATTCCAAGGAAAACACTTTGTATTGTTTTTTTATTCATATGCATTGTCCTCCTTGTCTGAAAATTCTCCTGTGATCGTACTTAATAATAAGATTAAGATCAAGAGGATCATGGAAATAACAGATCCATTGTTCCAGTCATACATGCTGAAATAGCTTCCAACAAGACTTCCCATAATATATGTGCTGTTATACATCATATCAAGCACAACGTAATTCGTCATAGATGGAAGAAATACCATCGTGATCCCACTGATGATTCCAGGAATAGACAATGGCAGGATCACTCGTAAAAATACGCGGTAAGATTTTGCACCAAGGTCTTTTGCTGCTTCAATATAACTATGATCGATCTTCGCGATCGTATTATAGATTGGCAGGATCATAAATGGGAGAAAATCATAAGTCATACCGATCACGGTATTTAGGAATGGATGAAATGCAAGATTTCCTTCGATCAATGTTAAGATTTCTTTTAATGCCGTGATACGCAAAGTGAAGTTGATCCACATAGGCATTACAAATAACATTAATAAAACATTCCCTCGCCGGAATTCTCCCTTTGCAAGAAGATACGCAACTGGATATGCGATCAAAAGGCAGACGATCGTTGTCACGACAGCAACCATCACACTGTAGATCAAAGTTCCGATTGCTTTACTGTCTGTAAAAAACAATGTAAAATTCGCAAGAGAAAACTCACCCGCTCCATTGGTAAATGCATAATACAGCAAGATCAATACTGGACAGACAACAAAAATGACTAGAAATAGGAAATACGGAATGCCCAGAATGCTTTTTAGTCTATCATTTTTCATTCTGCATCCTCCGAAACACTCTCAAATACCATGGCATCTTCTGGAACTACTACACTGACAAAGTCACCGATATTCCATAAATCTTCATCATCAACCGAATATTCTACTTTATTCTCACTTAAAACTCGATAATTATAATGATCTCCCTTGTAAATGATCGAGATGATATTTCCCTGAAAATATCCTTCTTTCGGATCATCACTTAATTTTGCAAGTTTTGATGGAAAATACATTTTTAATCTTGTACCTTCAGGATGTGCTTTTGGCTCTTTTTCCTTCACAGGAATACGACCATCTGTAAGTTCTAACCAACCATCTTTGTCTATTGTACCAATATAATGGTTGACTTTGAGATCCTTTGGCATCGTATGGATCGTATCTGCAGTAAAATCAACCCCAACTTTTGTTCCTGGTGTTAACTCGTGCAAGATATGTGCTTCAATTTCATTTTTGTCTGATAAAACAGCCACTTCATAAAATTTACCGCAGAACAGACATGAGATTACTTCTCCAGTAAATTTTCCTTTGTCTGGAGTTGTTAAAACAACATCTTCTGGGCGGATGACAACATCTAGTCTTGTTCCAGGTTCATGGTCATCATGACATACAAAATCATGATGTGCAAAATGGATCAGATTTCCTTCTTTTTTCATACCATCAAAAATATTACTTTCCCCGATAAAATCAGCAACAAAGGCATTCTGTGGTTTATTATAAATCTCTTCTGGTGTTCCAACCTGCTGAATCTGGCCTTTTGACATAACAACAATCTTATCAGACATCATCAATGCTTCTTCCTGATCATGTGTGACAAAGATAAAGGTGATTCCTAATTCCTTATGCATATTTTTTAACTCGATCTGCATCTCCTGACGCATCTTATAATCAAGGGCACTTAACGGCTCATCTAATAATAAGATCCTCGGCTCGTTTACGATCGCACGTGCGATCGCAATACGTTGCTGCTGTCCGCCAGATAAACTGTCAATCTTTCTTTTCTCAAATCCTTCTAAGTCTACGATTTCAAGCACACGCTTTACCTTTTTTTTAATCTCATTCTTCGGTACTTTCTTTTCTTTTAGTCCAAAAGAAATATTATCGTAGATATTTAAATGTGGAAACAATGCATATTTTTGGAATACAGTATTAAACTTTCTCTCATTTGGAGGAAGCTCACTGATATCCTTTCCATTAAATAAGATTTCTCCACTCGTTGGTGTTTCAAAGCCTGCTAACATTCTTAAGATGGTTGTCTTTCCGCATCCGGAAGGCCCTAAAAATGTAACAAACTCTCCTTCATTTATCGTCAGATTAAAATCATAAATAACCGGTACATCTTTCGTATAACACTTTTTGATGTGTTTTAATTCTATGATCGGTTGTTTTTTCTCCATTAATTTTTTATACCGTTACTGAAAACTTATAAAAAGTTATAAACCTTTATGTTTCATTCCTACTTCAACGAGTATGCTTTTGTAACGAATCAATTCATGTACTACTCACAA
>OLOO01000029.1_pt1 | contig 142594 bp, 137 predicted proteins | sample 1672621 | NCBI WGS metagenome assembly OLOO01 (sample SAMEA3136706, study PRJEB25190) | human gut metagenome | biome: human gut; feature: human-associated habitat; material: faeces | place: Austria | collected 2013 | reverse complement strand
TCTTCTGCAAAAGCATTGGCAGTCATGGCAACAATAGGCAGTTTTCCCTTTTCACCCGGAAGGCTCCTGATTGCTGCAGTTGCCTCATAACCATTCATGACAGGCATTTGGATATCCATAAAAATAAGATCATACGAACCTTTCGGAGAAGCTTCCACTTTCTCAACTGCAATTTTCCCATTTTCTGCCGTTTCCACTTTTGCACCTGTCATCTGCAAAATTTCACCAGCAATTTCTCTGTTCAACTCATTATCCTCAACCAGCAGAATCCTTTTTCCCGTGTAGTCTGATTCTGACAGCTTCTCCAAATAATTTCTTGCGCCACAGAAATACGTTCATCACAAGAAAAAATGAGCAGAAAACCCCATCCGACTCGTCGAGGGCACTGAAAAACTGTTTTTACATACAATATATAGTAGTGTAAAACATATAAGTATGCTTTACCTTGTACCGTTTTGTGTAAAATAAGGACTTTTTCAGTGGTGTCGACTCGTCGGTTGGGGTTTTCTGCTCTATAATAGATAAAAGTATACAGAGATGTATTATTTAATAGAAACAAAACGGAATGTAAAAAAATATTTTTTGCTTCACTAATGCTCTGTATACCAAAAAGAAACTGTCTCACTAAGCAATTAGCAGACAGTTTCTTTTTTTATTGGTAATGTATATGTGTAGCTGATACTGCGATTTTCACATTTTTTGCGTAAACTTCGTTGAAGCAGCTTACGCTTTCTTTTACGCAAGTTTATACGCAAATTTGACGCAAAATCACATAATACTTTACGGTAAAATATGATAAGTTATGATACTTACGCTTTTTTCAAAAACTACAGTACAGAGTTCACAACGCCTGATTTTATAGGGTTTTCAGTCTTTTTTCAAAAAAGTTCGCTGATGTACTTAGTTTCCCATCTGTTTTGCAACTTCTTCTGCAAAGTTTTCTTCTTTCTTTTCGATACCTTCTCCAGTTTCGAAACGAACAAATCCTTTTACAGCAATTTTAGCGCTGTTTTCTTTAGCAACCTGTTCTACGTATTTAGCTACAGACTGTTTTCCATCTTCTGCTTTTACGTATACCTGATCTAACAGACAGATTTCTTTCATTTCTTTTTTGATACGTCCGGCAATCATTCCCTGGATTACTTTTTCTGGTTTCTGAGATTCTTTCGGGTCATTCTGAATCTGAGCCATAAGGATTTCTTTTTCATGAGCGATGAAATCTGCACTTACTTCGCTTTCATCTGTGTATTTTGGATTTAAAGCTGCAATCTGCATTGCTACGTTTTTAGCCATTTCTTTAACAGCGTCGTTTACAACATCTGTTTCAACATCAACAAGAACGCCGATTTTTCCGCCCATGTGTGTGTAAGAAGCTACAAATCCGTTTGCTTCTTCAACTTTAGCGAATCTTCTGATGTTCATGTTTTCACCGATTACTGCAATCTGAGCTGCTAAAGCTTCGTTTACAGTCTTAGTTGTATCAAATTTCCATGTTTCAGCAAGGAACGCTTCTACGTCAGCAGCTTCTGTTTCCATAACCTGTTCTGCAACCTGTGCAACATATCCCTGGAATTTGTCGTTTTTAGCAACGAAGTCTGTTTCTGCGTTAACTTCTACAACAACTGCTTTCTTTCCATCTTCTGATACGAGAGTTTTGCAAAGACCTTCAGCTGCAACACGGCTAGCTTTTTTCTGAGCAGTAGCAAGACCTTTTTCTCTTAAAAATTCTACTGCTTTATCCATATCGCCTTCTGTAGCTGTAAGAGCTTTCTTACAATCCATCATACCAGCGCCTGTCATTTCTCTTAATTCTTTTACCATTCCTGCTGTAATAGCCATCGTGATAGTCCTCCTGAATTTATAATTATTTTAAAATTTTTCCGTTTTATTCTTTATTAAGAAACCGCCCTGGTTAAAAAGCCAGGGCGTTATGAATCATTGCCCATAAAGATGGGAAAATTATTCTTCTACTGTTTCTTCTGCTTCTTCAACGAATTCTACATCTTCTGCTGTTCCCTGGTTTGCTTCGATTACAGCGTCTGCCATTTTAGAAACAATCAGTTTTACGGCTCTAATTGCATCATCGTTACCTGGAATTACATAATCCAGTTCTTCTGGGTCACAGTTTGTATCTGCGATACCGATAAGCGGAATACCCAGTGTATGAGCTTCCTGAACACAGATTCTTTCTTTTTTCGGGTCTACGATAAAGATAGCATCTGGAAGTTTTTTCATTTCTTTGATACCGCCAAGGTTTTTCTGTAACTTAGCCATTTCTTTTTTCAGTTCGATTACTTCTTTTTTCGGAAGTACATCAAATGTTCCATCAGCTTCCATAGCTTCGATTTCTTTTAATTTTGCAATTCTGCTCTGGATTGTTTTGAAGTTTGTGAGCATACCACCTAACCATCTTTCGTTTACGTAGTACATTCCGCAACGTTCAGCTTCTGTTTTGATAGCATCCTGAGCCTGTTTTTTAGTTCCTACAAAGAGGATTGTGCCGCCCTCAGCAGCGATATCAGCAACTGCTTTATAAGCATCGTCAACCATTCCTACAGATTTCTGCAGGTCGATGATATAGATACCATTTCTTTCTGTGTAGATGTATGGAGCCATTTTAGGGTTCCATCTTCTGGTCTGATGTCCGAAATGAACACCTGCTTCCAGTAACTGTTTCATTGAAATAACGCTCATTTTCTTATCTCCTTTGGTTGTTTTCTTCCGCTTATTTCTACTCTTTTGGAACTTTTTTATATAAAAAAGCACCTTCCATCAGAATTCATAAGCGTGGTTATTTTTTTGCAACACTGGCATTATATCATAGATAAATATCGTAATCAAGCCATTTTTTTGTTTTTTTCGCACATTCTGTGCAACCAGGTCTTTAAAAGAGGCATCCAGCTTTGACATTCTTTCTGAATTCCGCTTCCATCCGCTCTCACTAAGGTTTCATCTGCAAGCGAAAGTCCATGATTTCCTTCTGGATACAGATGATACTCTACCGGAATCTTTGCCTTTCCCATTGCTTCAACAAAAAGCAGAGAATTTTGAAACGAAACGGTTTTATCCTCAAACGTATGCCATAAAAAAGCGGGCGGAACTTGTTCTCCTACCTGAGTTTCCAGCGCCATCTCTTCTTTCTTTTCCTCGTAAGTATCCCCCAGCAAATTGTGTATACTCTCCAGGTGGGTATACTCTTCTTTTGACGTAATTACCGGATAGCATAAAATTAATCCTGACACTTTTAACTCTTCTGTCTTGACTCCTGTTTTCTCTGCCACAAACGGACGATTCCAGAATACTCCATAACTTGCCGCAAGATGTCCACCCGCTGAAAATCCCATCACAAACACTTTTTCCGTGTCAATATGCCACTCTTCTGCCTTTTCTTTTAAAAGTTTGATTGATTCAGCTACTTCTAACAATGCTGTTGGAAAAATTGCCGGTGCGCAGGAATAACGTAGCACAGCAGCATGGTATCCAGCACTGTTTAAATGCAGCGCAATCATTTCTGCTTCTCTGTCTGCTGTAAACCGATAAGCTCCTCCCGGGCAAATTAAAACCAGCGGTCGCTTTAAATTCGGTTCTAATTCTTCATAAGAATCTAAAATATAAGTCGTCAAATGAGAATCTTTTAAAGAACCTTCTGCCTTTATGGAAATATTTTTATGTATCATAATTCTGTCCTCTTTCTCTGTTTTATGTACTCTCGGAATCATTCTCTGTGCAAATGCTGAAAATTCCTTAAGAATCCTTTTTTCTTGTTACTTTTTCTTGTTATTCTTTCTCAATAATCGTACCACTTCGATACGCTGCCAATAATGCTTTCAATTCTTCAATATTTTCTTTTAATTTCCGACCATTGTCTGTATCTTCCACCGTTTTTCGTATCATGGAACGCTTTACCAAAATACTGTCCGATAAAATGTCTGTCTCTCTGGTAATTGCATCTTCTGCTGACGTAAATGGTTCATGTGCAGCCAGAATCATTCCCCAGGAATTATAAATCAACGTATAACCTGCAATTCCAGTTTCTTTTTGATATGCTTTGGAAAAGCCTCCATCAATAACAAGCACTTTTCCATTACATTTGATTGGGCTTTCGCCTGCTGCATGATGCACCGGTACATGTCCATTTACAATATGCGCACAGCCTTCTTCTAACCCAAACTCCCGCATAATTCGATTGATTACCGTTTCATCTTCTAACAATCTGTAATATGGATTTTTCTTTTCTTCATGAGTTTCTTTTTCCGCAAGAAAATACCGTTCAAAAGTTGCCATCTTCTGTTTGCCAAAAAGTGGAGAACCAGGACTACTCCAGATAAACCACAAAATATCTTTTCCTTTTTCTCTCTCATTCTCATCAATTGCAACAAATGCTTTTCTGACATAAGCCTCTAATACTTCATAAAGTGCTTTTCCCTTGTATTTTTTTCCATAAATGTCTACTGCTTTAAAGCTTCCGTCCTCATTTAACGGAATGCATCCGTGATACAGCAGATTATTATTATAAACCTTATAAAGGCTTCCCTTCTTTAAAAGTAGATTCATATGGCGCTGTAATTTTTCACAGTTTGTAAATGCAGAAGTCAATCGTTCCACAACCAATGCTTCTTCACTTGACAATTCATACGGATTATCCGGGTCAATTGTAGGAAAATTAAAATCCAGTAATTTATACTCTTTTCCATCCAACCGAATGGTTCCATTTGCATAATCAATACTGTCAAGCAATGCACGATTCGCCATATGAAATTCTTTTCTTCTCATCAAAAGCTGTCCCTCAAGCTTAAATTGAATAACCGAAATGGCTTTATGCATCTTCATCTGCAGAGAAATCTCTGCCGGATTTAAATCATTTCCGCCTTTAATTTTAAAACAACTGCAAGGGTCATCTTTATAATGAATCAGAGAAAATGTAGCAAGCGGAAGCAAATTAATTCCATATCCATCTTCCAAAATATCAAGATTTGCATATCTTGCACAGATTCGGATTACATTTGCAATACAGGTTGTCTGTCCGGTTGCTGCTCCCATCCATACAATGTCATGATTTCCCCACTGGATATCAAGCGAATGGTACCGCTCAAGTTTGTTCATAATTTCATGTGGTCCCGGTCCTCTGTCATAAATATCACCAAGAATGTGCATGTGGTCTACAACCAGACGCTGAATCACTTCTGAAAGTGCAATAATAAAAACTTCCGCTCTTCCTATTGTAATAATTGTCTCTATAATCTGCTCATAATAAGCCTCTTTATCCGTTAGATCTGATTTTTCCGTAATCAGTTCTTCAATCACATAAGCAAAGTCAGGTGGTAACGCTTTTCGTACTTTTGACCGCGTATATTTCGATGCGGCCTCCTTACAGACTTCAATCAAACGATACAATGTAATTTTATACCAGTCCATAATATCTTCTTCGGTCTTTTTGATTAATTCCATTTTTTCTTTTGGATAATAAATCAAGGTAGCAAGGGAGCGCTTGTCCTGTTCATTTAATGTATGCCCGAACACGTCATTAATTTTTCTTCGTACCGAACCCGAACCATTTTTTAATACATGCGAAAACGCCTCATACTCCCCATGTATATCGGTAAGAAAATGTTCCGTTCCTTTTGGGAGATTTAAAATCGCCTGCAGATTAATAATCTCCGTGGATGCCTTTGCAATTGTCGGGTAAAGCTGTGACAGTCTTTCCAGATACTTTAATTCCAACTTTTCCATAAATTCCTCCTGATTTTTGTCTTTTTCACCATGTTTTCATTGTAACATACTTTCTTTTTTATGGAAACCGCCGAAATCAAAAAAGATATCCGAATCATCGTTATAAAACGACTCGGATATCTCTTTTATTACATTCTTTCCGGTGCTTCAAAACCAAGTAAATCAATACAGGTTTCTAATACATCACGGCATAATACTAACAGACGAATCCAGGATTTCTTCTGTTCTTCATTAGATTCGCTAAGAATTTTAGTTTCATGATAAAAGCTGTTAAATGCATTTGCCAAATCATAAATATAAGAACAAATCTTATGTGGTGCTTTCTCTTCAAATGCCGGTGCAATGACAGAGTTAAATTTACTAAGTTCTAACATCAGATTCTTTTCACTGTCATTTACTGCTTCTAAGATTGTTCCTTCGTTCGGATTTTTGCCTTCCTGCATATATTTTTCCAAAATAGATTTAATTCTTACGATTGTATACAGGATATATGGACCGGTATTTCCTTCAAAAGAAGTAAATCTCTCTACATCAAAGATATAATCTTTAGATGCCTGATTGGATAAATCTCCGTATTTAATTGCTGCAAGTCCTACCATCTCAGCAGTTTTTTGCGCATTTTCATCTTTCACACTGCGGTTTTCTACGATTTTTTTATACATTTCATCGTTAATTTCTGCAATCAGACGTTCCAGACGCATGACTCCGCCTTCTCTTGTCTTAAATGGTTTTCCGTCCTTTCCGTTCATCGTACCAAATCCGACAAAAGAAAGAGCTGTTTTTTCTTCCACCATTTTTGCTTTCTTTGCACAACGGAATACCTGTACAAAATGAAGTTCCTGACGTTTATCTACAACATAAATAATTTCATCCGGATGATAATCTTCTTCACGCTGTACGATGGTTGCAAGGTCCGTTGTATTATAAAGGGAAGCTCCGTCTGATTTTAAAATCATACATGGAGGAATTTCTTTTGTATCACTCTCTTCTTTTACATCTACCACTAAAGCGCCCTGGTCTACATAAGCATAATTATTTTTCTTTAAGTAGTCTACCATATCCGGAATATATCTGTCTGCATCGGATTCACCCATCCATAAGTCAAAATCCACATGCAGTTTGGAATAATTTTTCTTCAAGTCTTCTACGGACACTTTCATAATATGGTTCCATAATGCACGGTATCCGCGTTTTCCCTGCTGAAGCTGTAATGTTGCCTCTAACGCTTCATTTTTGTATGCTTCGTCTTCTTTTGATTTTGCACTGGCTGCCGGATAAATCTCTTCTAATTCACTTACTGTAAACGGTGCTTCTTCTGGATAGTCTCCTTCGAAGCTGTCATCAAAATAAACCAATTCCGGAGAACGCTTCTTAAGTTCTGTGATGATCAAGCCCATCTGAAGTCCCCAGTCTCCTAAATGAACATCTCCGATTACTTTATGACCTAAAAAACGACCCATTCTCTTAATACTCTCACCGATAATTGCAGAACGAAGATGTCCAACATGCAGAGGTTTTGCTACATTTGGTCCGCCATAATCGATAATAATCGTCTTTGGTGCTTTTTCTTTTTCAATAGATAAATTTTCATCTGCCTGCATTTCATTTAAGAACTTTGTTAAAAATGCCGGCGCAATCTTTAAATTGATAAATCCAGGATTGACTGCTTCTGCCATAGAAAACAGTTCATTCTCTTTTAAAAATGCAACCACATCATTTGCAATCATAATCGGTGCTTTTTTATAAGTTTTTGCAGCTGCCATCGCTCCATTACACTGATACTCACATAAGTCTGGACGATTGGAAACATTTACTCTTGCAAACTTTTCCTCATAACCTGCTTTGGTAAATGCTTCTTTTACTGCATCTTCCATTAATTCCATTATTCTTTTCATCGTTTTTTACTCCACTTCTACCTTTTTTGAGACTGCTACTGCAAGCGCACCCTGTCCGATATGGCAGGCAACACTTAAAGAAAGCGGGTCCATGTGTATTTCCATTCCCGGAAGTTCTTTTTCCAGTTCTTTTTTCCATTCTTCTGCTTCTTCCAGATTTCCTGTATAAGCGGCTTCCAGACACATCAGACCTTTTTTATTATATTCTTTAAAGCGTTTTTTGAGGTCTTCCTCCATCGCTTTTATCATAATTTTCTTCGCCTGTTTTTTCCCTCTTGCTTTCGCAAATGCATCCAGTTTTTCACCTTGAATCTGAAGCACCGGTTTTAATTTTAATACCGTTCCAAGTGCAGCAGCGGCAGGTGTAATTCTTCCACCCTTTTTTAAATATTTTAAAGTCTCAAGTGTAATATAGATACTGGATTCTGATTTTTCTGCCTCCAGGATTTCTTTTACTTGCGCTCCTGTCTTTCCTGCCTGAATCAATGTCAAGGCATCTAAAACGGACTGGCGCTGTGTTACTGAGATTCTTTGATTATCTACTACATGAACACGACCATTAAATTCGCGTGACAGCACAAATGCAGTCTGACAGGAATTACTCAAACCACTGGACATTGGAATATGTACCACTTCCTCATGGTCTGCAAGCAATTTTTCCCAAGTTTCCATTACATCTGCCGGTGACGGCTGTGATGTTGAAATATTTGCATCTTCTTCCAGCTTTTTATAAAACTCTTCCTGTGTCAGGGTAATCCCCTCCAAGAATAACTGTTCATTAATATAAAACGGCATAGGAAGAACAGTGACACCTAATTCCTTGGCCTGTTGCTGGGTAATACCGCTGTTGCTATCGGTTACAACTGCGATTTTTGTATTTTCCATTTTTTCTAAACTCCTTTGCCAAATAAGGTTACTTCTTTTTATGATAGCATAGACTTTGCTTAAATACAATGCGGATTTTTAAAAAACCGGTTGACTGCATCCTCAGCCAGCCGGATTTTTTATCAAATTAACTCTAATCACTCAAATTTAATTCATTCTTCTTAGTGCTTCAATTGGACTTAAATTTGCCGCTTTAATTGACGGAAGCAGTCCAAATATCAGTCCAATTGCCATAGAAAACAATACGGATATTAAAACTGCCGGCACACTGATAACAAGAGGGGTCTGTGAAATCGTGGAAATGATTTTTGCCAGAATCATTCCTGCAAACACTCCTAAAATTCCCCCAATACTCGTCAATACCGCCGCTTCTGTCAAAAACTGTGCTAAAATTCTCCGCTTATTTGCACCGATTGCTTTTTTCAGCCCAATCTCACCCGTTCTTTCTGTCACAGACACTAGCATAATATTCATAACGCCAATGCCTCCTACCAAAAGTGAAATACTTGCAATCCAGATTAACTGTCGGTTTGTATTTTCGCTAATTTGCTGTAATCCTTTTGCCTTTTCCATAATATCTTCTGCTTTATAGGAAACCGAAGTTTCGGTATTTTGAATCTGCTCATTTAAGATCTGCGGAGCAGCTTTTCCTGCCTGACTCATATCTTCCGGTGTTTTTGTCTGAATGACCGCCTGCTGAGGTTCATCGTATTGATATACCACTGGCCAGACACTGTCTGTAATCATTACAATTCCACTTTCATCATTGTAATAAGTATAATATTCTTCAATGCTGTTAATGACCGGCTCATATTCATCTGATTTCTTTACAACTCCGACAACAACAAATGGCTCACCTTTAATTTCAATCGTCTTCCCCAGTTCTTCCCCTTTTTCAAAAAAATTATTTGCTGCTGTTTCATCAAGCAGAGCTACTTTTTTGAAGTTCACATACTCTTTTTGATTAAAACCTCTGCCTCGAACTAACTGATACCCACAGGTGTCCAGATAATCCGAATCAATTCCAAGCACTTTTCCGCCGTCCATGCTTTTATCTTGATAGTAAATGCCGTCCGCATAATCTCTCATTCTATAAAAGCTGGCACTAACTACTTCCGGAATTTCCAAAATTTCTTCTTTCCGGCTCTCATTTAGCACCGGCACACCTTGCGGAAGTCCTTCATACTCAATTTGATAATCACCTCCCCCTTCTTTTAACTTAATTTCAACTACATTGTCTCCCTCACCGATTAAATTCTTTTTAATCTGTTCATTCGTTCCTTTAATTGTGGAGACAATCGAAATAATTGAAGCAATTCCAATAATAATACCAAGCATGGTCAGAAAGGAACGCATCTTATGTGCCCAGATTCCCTGAAAAGCTAAACGTATATTTTCAATCATCCCAAACCTCCATACATGTTATATGCATCTTCTGCTGAAATTTCTTTTACAGATGCCCCCTCTTTTACTTTTTTGCCATAAGGAAAGGCGATAAAGTCTTCCTCTGTAATTCCTGATTTGATTTCTACCATTCCATAAAAGATTTTTCCGGTTTTTACCGGCTGTTTTACCAATCTTCCATTTTCTTCTTTGTAAACAAAATCTTCCCCGTCTTTTTCCCGAACATATTCTCTGTTCAAATAGATTCCCGATGCATCCATTTCTTCTGCCGGAAGTTCCATACTGACTGATTCCTGATTTTTCAACCCCTGGACATCCTGAATATAAGCAGTAAAAGAATAATACGAAAGAGCGCTGTTATTACTGTTGCTATACTTTGAGGAAACAGGATAAGTTGAAATCTCTTTTACTTCTGCTTCAAATGAAACACCGGACTCATAGGCAGTTCCGCTTATTTGACTGCCCACTTTTAATTTTTCTCTTTGATATTCATCCACCATTCCTTTTACATAAATACCCTGCGTGCTTTGGATTTCAAGAAATGCCTCTCCGTCTGTCTGCCCTTTGTCTTTGTCCCCAACTTTTTTCACCACACCATCGATGGTACTTTTTACCTCCTGATTTTCCAATTCCTTTTCAATCTGTGCAATTTTCAAATCACTGCTTTTAATATCTAATTTTACGGTGCGGATTTCTGCATTTGTCTCTGTAATTGCTTTTTCTTTTTCTTCTTTTGTATAGCCATCAATTATAGCTTCCTGCGGAACTGCCTCGGTAAATTCCATATCCTCTAAAAATTCATCCGATGGATTTTGTATTTCTTCATCCGGATTTTCATCCGGATTCCATTCATTGGATGGATCTTGTTCTTCGGAATTATCGGCTTTATTGTCGGCTTTGTTATTCTCCGGTTTCTCTTCTCCCTGATTCTTGTTATCATCTAAAACCACATCATATTTTCCAAGACTTGTTTTATACCATTTTCCAGCTTCTAATGGCTCTTTGATTTTTTCTCCATTTAAGTAAATCGCTGCCAAAAGCACTCCATCTGGCTTATCTCCTGTTCTGACTTCCAAAATACAATGCTTCGCTGCTTTTTCTTCTGTCTCATCCTTTGTTGTAAAACCTGCCAATTGGTTCAAAAAAGCTCCCTGTACCAGAACTCCCTCTTTACAGAGATAACGATATGGTTCTTCTTTTGTCCCATCACCTTTATATGGCTTTGCATTTTCTATTTTTCCATTCGGACAACTCTCTAACGTAATATCACCATAGAGCTTTTCGTAAACTTCTGCTTCTGTTTCCGATGGTTCTGGAGTGTCAGGTTTCTCTGGGGTTTCCGGTTTATCTGGATTCTCCGGATTTTCCGGTGTCTCTGGTGTCTCTGGTTTATCCGGATTTTCCGGTGTCTCTGGCTTTTCTGGTTTATCCGGATTCTCTGGCTGATTTGATGGTTCTTCTGCCCACTCTGAATTATCTGAATAATTCAAAAAAGTCAGCTGATACTCTGTATTTAATGCCGTATTGGTCACTTTCTTTTTCTTGATTTTTGCCAGTGTATCTTCCAGCCCTTTTTTCTTAATCTGAAGCTGCTGGTTATTTAGTTTTTCAGTCTCCAAGTTAATATGAACCAGTGTCATATCGTAAGAAAGAAGCGGTGTTCCCTCTTTCACTTCCTGTCCCTCCTGTACGAAAACCTCCTGTACAATCTGATTTTCTGAAAGCTGGACTTTCTGTGAGACATTTGAAGTAATAATTCCTTCTAAAGAACTGCTCTCTCCCCAAATCATCTGCTTGAGTTCTTCTACTCGATAAACTTCTACCTTTGTCCGGTTAAATTTTTGAACCCCAAACCAGATGCCCGTACCAATGACTGTGACAGATGCCACTATAATCAGCGCAAGTTTGATTTTTTTATGCATAAAGTCTCTCCTTTACTCCTCACTCTCTGTTTCTGAAATTTCTTCTGATTCTTCCATTTTCCCTGTATCATCTGTACTTTCTTCATCAGATATCGTCTCACTTTCCTCATGAGTTGCTTTCATACCCTCTTCTAAGAAATCCTGCGGAAATGCAATATAATCACTTTCTTCTAATCCGGACTGAATCTCATATTGATAGGTTTCTTCATTATATTCTCCCAGTGTTACATCTCGCTTTTCCAGTTTTCCTTTATTATTTTCCGTCCAAACATAAGGTTTACTATCCGCATTTACAATGTACCCCTCATCCAGCCAGATTCCACTTTGTTCTTCTCCAAGATCCTTTTCAATGTAAACATGCTGTCCTAACAGCAGTCCGTCTGAACTGTCCAGCATTACATAAAAAGAATACGAACTCGACGTAGTCTCTGTGGATGTTGCTCCATAGTACATGTTATTGTTATTATTTTCTGCTTCATCTGTATTCACTGCCGTAAATGTTCCACTCCAGGTCTGGTTTTCATCCACTCTGGAACGAACAATTGCCTTTTCCCCTTCCTGAATCTCAGATAAATTCTGTTCATTTACCTTTCCTTTAATCCGGTAATCTCCAGTTGCCAGAATTGTTATAAACGCGTTGGAATCTGAACTATTCATATCTGTTTCACTTCCGTCATTGATGCTCTTTACAATTCCATCAATTTCACTTACTACTGTTGCATTTGCAATTTTATCCTGCTTTTGAGAAATTTCTACCTGTTTTGCTTTCTTTTCATACTCTGATTTTTTCAAATCTGTCTGTGCGGTCTGAATCTGCGTCGTATAAGAAAATTTTTCGTCCTCTGCCGCTTTTTTCTTTTCTTTTTCAAGCTGGGCAATCTGCGTTTTTAAATTTTCCATCTCTCCATCAAGACGTTCTATTTCAATCTGAGCTTCTTCAAGTTCTGTCTGCGTCTGTTCCATATTATAAACAAACAATGCTGTTCCAACTTTTACTTCATCTCCGGCTTTTACCAGAATCTGTTCCACTTCTCTATCAGAACTTTTCTGTACTTCCCATGTTTCCTGCGGTTCTACCATCCCTGCCATCCTTTGAACCTGAGAAGCCGGATTCATAAGAGAAACCCGATAGACATAAGCCAACTCTGTACTGTTTGTTTCTGTCTTTCTTGTTCCAAAATACACACCTGTTCCAATTACTGCTATTAAAATCAGCCCACCTGCTATTGTCAGAATTTTCTTTTTTCTTGTCATAAAAGCCTCCTTTTTTCATTCATCTGGTATACCATGAGTATACCAGATTTTAAAACATCTGTCTTTTATTCCAAACAAGTTTAATCTTAAGATGCCTTAAGAGATTGAATTGTTTGACATTTTCACAATTTCTGGTAAACTTAAAGCATATCGCAAACTTACTAAAGGAGACAATTTTATGATTCAATTCCAGAATAAGCGACTTTTTTTTGCAGCTTTTCTTCTTTTCTTTTCTGTTCTGCTTACCGGATGCGCCAGCAAAGAAGAAAAAGCCATCAGACAGACCATCAGCTCAGAACTTGACCATCTGGTATCACCAGATGCAACTCAGATAAATACTTATTTATCGTTCCAGCTTCTGTTTCCAGATGCACAGCAGGATGACTCGTCTGATTTAGACCCTTCTATCACAGAAATTTTTACAGAATTCTATAAAAACTTTTCTTACAAAATTTCGGAAGTTTCATACGACGACAAATCTGCCTCTGCAGATGTTATCATTCACAATTTGGATACGCATGCCCTTGCAAAAGACTACGCAATTGCTGCCTTAAAAAAGAGAATCGAGGGTGACGCAAATCCATCCCAGGTGGACTTTTCCTTAAGTGACTCTTATCTGCTGCTTGACAAGACGCTCAAAAATCATGATTATAAGCAGGTAGAATCTGATATTAAAATCCAACTAAAAAAGAAAAACAATGTATGGGAAATTGTGGAAGATACCGACTTTGATAATGAGCTATCCGGAAATTTTCTTACTTATATGTCTGATTCCAACCTGCTCTCTCCAAAACAGGTTGTCAAAATTCACTTTGATACCATCAAGAAATTTGATGCAGAACAGCTCAACCGTTATCTCTCATTAGACAGTCTGCTTAATACAGACAATACTTATACCAGCTCCATCGCACACGCACTAGCTGAACAGATTCATAAATCTTTCGACTATAAGATTAAAAGTGACTCTGTAGAAAATAATTCTGCAAAAGTAGTGGTAAAAATTACCAGTACAGATTTTACAAGCATCCTTGAGACTTACCAGAAACAGATTTCTGAATGGGTACAGTCTTCCGATGCCCTTGAAGCCGGACTGCTTGGACGCCATGAAAAAGGCAGAGAGTTCTTGTTAAAAGCAATACAGGACAATACTGCAACTACAAGCGAAACGGTTGAAATTTCGCTTACAAACGACGGAACAAGCTGGAAGATGCAGATGGATCAGAATCTTGCACAGGCGATTTTAGGCGGGGTCAGCAGTACTCTTGCAGATGTACAGGAAGATGTAGAGTAAAAAAATACCGAAGACTGTCTTTTACGACAATCTCCGGTATTTTTTTATATTTTTATTTTTCTTCCGTTGTTTCTTCCGGTAAATCTACTTTGATACACAGTTCTTTCAACTGTTTTTCATCTACCACATTCGGAGCTTCTGACATCAGACAGGAAGCATCTTTTACTTTCGGGAAGGCAATAACCTCACGGATAGAATCTTCTTTTGCCATCAACATAACCATACGGTCTAACCCATAAGCCAGTCCTGCGTGCGGAGGCACCCCATATTTGAATGCATTTAACAGGAAACCAAACTGATTGTAGGCCTGTTCTCTGGTAAATCCAAGTACTTCAAACATTTTTTCCTGAATGTCATTCTGGTGGATTCTGACGCTTCCTCCACCGATTTCATTTCCGTTCAGGACAATATCGTAAGCCTTTGCACGAACTGCACCCGGATCACTGTCAATCAAATGTAAGTCTTCTTCCATCGGCATTGTAAATGGATGATGCATTGCTGTAAAGCGGTTTTCTTCTTCAGACCACTCTAATAATGGGAACTCTGTAATCCATACAAAACGGTATTCGTTCTTGTCAAGTAAATCCATCTGGCGTGCCATTTCAAGACGAAGTGCACCTAATATATCCCATACCAGTTTGGTTTTATCGGCTGCGAATAACAGTAAGTCTCCTGCTTCACCCTGCATCTTTTCAACAAGTGCTTTCATTTCTTCCTCTTTCATGAATTTACTGAAAGAAGATTTTAAAGTGCCGTCTTCATGAATTGCGATATAAGCAAGACCTTTTGCACCGTATCCTTTTGCAAATTCAACCAGTTTGTCAATTTTCTTACGAGGCATACTGCCCTGTCCTTTTGCATTGATTCCACGGACACTTCCACCCATTTCCAGAGCGCTCTTAAATACAACAAACTCACAGTCTTTTACAACATCAGAGACATCTGTCAGTTCCATTCCAAAACGTAAATCCGGTTTATCTGAACCAAAACGGTTCATTGCTTCTTTCCAGGTCATTCTCTGAATTGGAAGCTGTACTTCTACTCCAAGTACTTCTTTAAACAGATGAGCCAGCATACGTTCATTTACATCGATAACATCATCTACATCCACGAAAGATAATTCCATATCAATCTGAGTAAATTCCGGCTGACGGTCTGCACGTAAGTCTTCATCACGGAAACATTTTGCAATCTGGAAATAACGGTCATAACCAGAGCACATTAAAAGCTGTTTAAAAATCTGAGGAGACTGCGGTAATGCATAGAAACTTCCCGGATGAATACGGCTCGGTACCAGATAATCTCTTGCACCTTCCGGTGTACTCTTATTTAAAATCGGAGTTTCAATCTCTAAAAATCCCTCATCCGCTAAGAACTGACGAACCAGTACTGCTACTTTAGAACGCAGTATCAGATTTTTTTGAAGGTCTGGTCTTCTTAAATCAAGATAACGGTATTTTAAACGTACTTCTTCTCTTGTCTTGCTGTTCTCTTCAATTGGGAACGGCGGTGTCTCGGATTCAGAAAGTACACGAAGAGAATTGGCACGGATTTCAATTTCTCCTGTTGCCAGATTTTCATTGACAGCACCGGAACGTGCTTCCACATGTCCGGTTACTGCAATGACAAATTCACTTCTTAATTTTCCGGCTTTTTCAAATCCTTCTGCATCAATATCTCCATTTTCAAAGATAATCTGCATAATACCGGAACGGTCACGAAGGTCTACAAAGACAATACCGCCTTTATTACGGCTCTTCTGCACCCAGCCCATAAGGGTTACCGTGCTTCCGATTTCTGCTTTTGTAACTTCCGCACATCTGTGGGTTCTCTTTAACCCTTTCATTGATTCTGCCATTGTAATTCTTCTCCCTTAAATTCACTTAGAGCTTTCGTACATCGTAAATGATGTATTAGTTGCCGAAATTAATCGTTATAAATTTCTTCGATGATTTCATAGCCTTCGGAAAGAAGCTGCTCTTTTTGGAATTTTTTATTTTTCTTCATATATACGATATTAATATTTTTACCTGCTTTTCTTTCTTCACCGGCTTTTTTAACAACCTCTACCAGTTTAGCAGATGAGAGTTTTTTGTCAAGCAGATATGCTTTTTTATCTGCGCTTCCCGGAACTTTAAATCCTTTTTCCATTAACAGCATAACGATTCTCTCAAATCCAATCGAAAATCCAGTTGCCGGTGTCGGTGTTCCTGTGAATTTTCCAATCATTTCATCATAGCGTCCGCCACCGCCTACACTTCCTGCAAATCCATCAATACTGATTTCAAAGATTGGTCCTGTATAGTAAGACATTCCACGAACCAGTGTCGGATCAAATTTAATTTCAAAGTTTGCTGTTTTTGCTTCTAATACACTTTCGATAATTGTTGTCATATTGTCTGCAATTTCCGGTGCAAGGAAGCCTTCCAATTTCTCTTTGCAGTAAAGTACTCCATCGATTCCATCACTGATTTTATCAAATAAATCAATGTATTTTTCAATGCTTTCTTTTGCAAATCCGGATTCTTCAAGTTCTGCTGCAACACCGTCTAAACCAATTTTATCCATTTTATCTAAGATAATAAATACCTGATCATAAGATTCTTCTGCAAATCCACTGTAAGCAGCCATTGCTTTTAAGAAACGTCTGTCATTGATACGGATAGTAAAGCTGTCGAAGTCCAGTTTTCCTACCAGAGTAGAAGTTGCAAGGATAACATCAATTTCAGCAAGATTGGTCGGCTCACCTAAAATGTCGATATCACACTGCATAAACTGACGGAAACGTCCTCTCTGCGGTCTGTCTGCACGGAATACATTTCCAATCTGAAGTGCTTTAAACGGAGATGGCAGCTCATTTGCATTATTTGAATAGAAACGGCAAAGCGGTACAGTCAGGTCATAACGAAGACCGCTGTCTACTAAATCATTTTCTTCTTTTGCTTCACTGATTTTTAATTTTTCTCCACGTTTTAAGATACGGAAAATCAGTTTTTCATTATCTCCACCCTGTTTGCTGGTTAAGTTTTCAATGTGTTCTACACAAGGAGTTTCCATAGAAGTAAAACCAAACTGTTTGTAAGTCTCTTTGATTAATCCGATTAAGTAATCACGGATTTCCATCTCTCTTGGTAAAATGTCTTTCATTCCTGTTACTGGTTTTTTCTTTAACTGCATATCACTTTCTCCTTTTCTTTCTCTTCCTCATGCATTGTTCTTTGAAATGCAAGAAATATTTTCATATCAAAATTTTTCACTTCATCAATGAGCATTTCCATTGCCACTTCCGGCGAAAATGCATCTCGATAGCTTCTTTTTGACGTCAATGCTGCATATACATCACAAATTCTTAAAATTCTTGCGCCAAGCGGAATTTCCTCTCCTGATAAATTTTTCGGATATCCACTGCCGTCATAGTTTTCATGATGATAATAAATACTTTCGAGTATAAAATCAGAATATCCTCTTTCTTTTAAACTCTCATACCCTAACTTGGGATGCTTTCTGACATACTTGATTTCCTCTACAATAAGCGGTTTTTCTTCAGCCGTAATATAATTTCTAAGCTTTAATTTTCCAATATCATGCAGAATCCCTGCAACCGCAAGCTCATGACACATTGTCTCTTCCAGACCAAGCATTTTTCCGGTCCGATATGCCAGATTACTTACCTGTATTCCATGTTTGATTTCTTTTTCCAGATCAAACGTAATCAAATGCATCAATGGTTCAGATGAAGCCTCTTGTATTGCTTCACTCATCCTGTGCACTTCCTATCTCCAGATATTTCTTTAATCCACTTCTTTTACGCTCAATCATTTCGTCAATTCTGGAAATATAATTCGTTACATCTTTTACATTTTCTGCACGCTCAATCCGCGCTCCGTCTTCAAAAACAAATTTTGTCGATGCACCTGCACCTGCCGCAATAATCGACTGTTTTTCCTCCATAATCAGAATATTATAAATTCCTGCCTTATCCTCTTTGGCATACCCGACATTTTCAAGATTACCGGACATATTTTTCTGGCGGTATAAATAATATGGACCCATGCCACACTCTCTGGCACAATTCATTGCCATATCCATAATCTCCTGATTATTTTCAAAGGACATCTCCTGATATCGGTCTTGAAACAGATGGAGTCTGGTTGCACGCTTGATTGCCAGTGAATGAACGGTAAGACTGTCCGGCTCCATCTTCTTTACTTCTTCTAATGTTTTTTGTACATCTTTGGCACACTCACCCGGCAGACCTACAATTAAATCCATGTTTATATTATCAAATCCACATTCCCTCGCTAACGCGAAGGCGTGTCGTGTATCCTCCACCGTATGTCTGCGTCCGATTAAATCCAGCGTTGCCTGATTCATCGTCTGAGGATTCACAGAAATTCTTGTAACCGGATATTTTCGAATCACTTCGAGTTTTTCTCTGGTAATACTATCCGGACGTCCTGCCTCTATGGTGTATTCTTTCACTTCACGGGTCGGGAAACAACATTCAATATGAGAAAGCAACCTCTCTAACTGTTCCGGCTCTAAAGTCGTAGGTGTTCCACCTCCGATATAAATTGTATCAAGTGTCCGCACTTTCATGGTCTCTCCAATGTAAGTCAGCTCCTTACAAAGTGCATCCAGATAGGCGTCTACTTTATCTCTCCACTTCGTTAAAGGATAAGAGCTAAACGAACAATAGAGGCAAATACTTGGGCAAAACGGAATTCCCACATAAAGACTATAGCCATTTTTATAATCAATGTCTGCTAAGAGTGCTCGTTCCCGATTTGCAATTGTAATCGCCAGTGCTGTCTTTTCATTACTCGTATAATAAGTATTTCTCATAAACTCAGCGGTTTCCACATTGCTCATTCCACTTTCAATCAGTCCCATTGCAATCTTTGTCGGACGGATTCCGGTTAAATCTCCCCATGGAAGCACTTTTTTTGTTTCTTTTGAAAGTCCACGATACAATGCCTGCTTTAACTTATTTTTTCTCTCTTTTCGCTCATCATCCGAAGCCCAAAAAATCGTTTCCTCAAACACCGTTTCTTTATTTTTCAAAATTTCCAGTCTGGTATCTTCCTTGTTATAGGTGATTTTCACCACAAGAAAAGCTTCTTCTTTTTCTTGAAAAGCTTCTGTTTTTTCCTCTCCCTCATAAAGAATTGAAACCTCTTCCTGAGGATAAAACGCTTTAATCAGAGTATACGCATCATACTCAAATTCTTTTTTATTAAATACTATGTCTATCATATAGATTCCTCTTTTGGTACTTTTTATAGATAAGGATTATATGATTTTTCATGACGAATACTGGTTTCATTTCCATGTCCCGGATAAATTTGTACTTCCTGCGGAAGATGATCAATGATTTTATGAAGACTAATCTGCATCTGCGCAAAACTTCCTCCTGGCAAATCGCATCTTCCACAGTTTCCTTCAAAAATAGTATCCCCGCTCATGAGAAGTTCTTCCTCTTCAAAGTAATAACAACAAGAACCTTCTGTGTGTCCAGGAGTCAGATACATGCGAATTTTAGATCCTGCAAGTTCTATCTCCTGTCCATCTTCCAAATATTCATCTGCTTCTACCGTATATCCTCTTCCTTCCCATTCAAGAGAAAGATTAATTTCAGGATTGGAAAGTGTCTCTTTTTCTGCTTTTGATGCAAAAATTGGAATTTTCCATTCCTGTCTTAATTCATTTACTGCCATCATATGGTCATAATGTCCATGAGTCAGTAAAATTGCAACTGGTTTTTTCCCCAGTTTCTCAATCATTTTGCTAATGCGTTCTGCTTCTGCACCCGGGTCTACTAAAATCAACTCTGTCGTCTCTTTGTTTTGCAGAAAATAGCAGTTCGTCATAACCGGTCCTACCACAAGTGACCTGAGATTTAAGTTCTTCATCGCTTTGCTCCTTCTCTATCTAACGTACTCTTAGAATCTTTCTATGTTAATTTCGCAAAAAAACATGAAAAATTCCGAGAGTACATCCTATCAACCGGTTGTTCGTTCAATATCTTTTACGCTCTCTATCTGTCTGATTTTTGTAATCAGACTCTGGAGTTCTTCCTTACTCTTTACATCAAATGCCAGACTGATGGTTGCAATTCCCTGTTTGCTTGTTCTGGTATTAATCGATGAAATATCAATTTTTCGTTCTGTAAAAATTTTTGAAACATCTACAATCAAGCCGGTACGGTTATACGCATAAATCGTAATCTCTGCCGTATACTGTTCATTTTCTCCACCGCCTGTTGTACTCTCCCATTCTGCTTCCATCAGACGCTGGCGTTCTTCTGCTGACATATTTAAGACATTGACACAATCCGTACGATGAATCGTAACACCGCGTCCACGTGTAACATAAGCTACAATTTCATCTCCCGGAAGCGGATTGCAGCATTTTGGATAACGGGCATTTAAATCATTCATTCCTTTTATAATAATCCCGCTTTTTCCTTTATGTGGACGAATCTTTTCTTTATTGTTCTCCGATGCTGCCTCTAATACTTTCTCATCAGTCAGTTCTGCCTTATGGTCTTTATTATACAGCTCTAACAGCTTATTTAAAACCTGACCTTCTTTTAAACCGCCATGTCCAACGGCAGCAAGTACGGAGTCCCAGTCACGGAAACCATATTTTTTCATAACGGCTTCCAGATATTTCTGCTTTGTCAGATTTCCAAGAGAAAAACCTTTTACTTTTGCATACTGGTTCAACATCTCTTTTCCTTTTAAGATATTGTCCTCTTTTCTCTCCTGTTTAAACCACTGATTAATCTTATTTTTAGCCTGTGTACTTTTTACTACTTTTAACCAGTCACGACTTGGACCTTTTGAGTTCTGTGAAGTGATAATCTCAATTCTGTCTCCATTTTTAATCACATACTCAATCGGAACCAATTTTCCATTGACACGCGCTCCAACCATTTTATTTCCAACTGCACTATGTACATTGTACGCAAAATCAATCGGAGTTGAGCCATTTGGAAGAGTCTTAACATCTCCTGCCGGTGTAAAGCAGTATACACTTTCTGAAAATAAATCGAGGTCATTTTTTAACAGACTCAAAAATTCTTTATTGTCAGACATATCTCTCTGCCATTCCAGAATCTGACGCAGCCAACTCATCTTTTCTTCTTCCTGACGAGTTGTATTTTCCTTTCCGCCATTATTGGAAACCTCTTTATATTTCCAGTGGGCAGCAATACCATATTCTGCTGTTCTGTGCATTTCAAACGTACGAATCTGGATTTCAAACGGCTGTCCTTTCGGTCCAATCAAGGTTGTATGAAGCGACTGATACATATTTGGTTTTGGCATTGCAATATAGTCTTTAAAACGCCCCGGAACCGGTTTATACATTTCATGAATAATTCCAAGACAGGCATAACAGTCTCTCACGGTATCTACGATAATACGCACTGCAAATAAATCATAAATCTGATCGAGTGTTTTATCCTGATTGACCATCTTTTTATAGATGCTGAAAAAATGTTTGACACGTCCATCAATCTGTGCATGAATTCCAGCATTCTCAATATGCTGTCTTACCTCTTTTACAATCTCTCCCACAAAAAGTTCTCTTTCACTTTTTCTGAGATTGATTTTTTCTACCAAATCATAATACACATCTGGTTTCAGATATTTTAATGACAGGTCATCTAATTCTATTTTTACTTTTGAAATACCAAGACGCTGTGCAATCGGTGCATAGATATCCATGGTTTCTCTGGCTTTTTCTTTCTGCTTATGAGGCGGCATATATTTCAATGTTCTCATATTATGCAGACGGTCCGCCAATTTAATCAAAATAACACGAATATCTTTTGCCATGGCAAGAAACATTTTTCTTAAATTTTCCGCCTGCACTTCTATCTTGTCCGCCGAGTAACTCAACTGTCCCAGTTTGGTTACTCCGTCTACCAAAAGAGAAACCTCTGCGCTGAACTCTTCGGTAATTTCTTCGGTTGTCATAACCGTATCTTCGACAACGTCATGCAAAAGCCCTGCAACAATCGTCTCTTTATCCAGCTCTAAATCTGCCAGAATAATCGCAACGCAAAGCGGATGAATAATATAGGGTTCTCCTGATTTTCTCAGCTGCCCCTTATGCGCATTATTTGCAATCTGGTACGCCTTTTCTATCATGGAAATATCAGTAGACGGATGGTACTTCTTTACACTTGAAATCAGTTCCTTATATAAAACCTCCGGACTGGTAAAATCTTCCATGGTTTTGACGCTTGCATCTGCTTTTTTAATTTTAGCAATTTCGTCGTCCTGAAGCGATGATGTATGATTTTTTTCCATATCTTCGTTCACCTGATTTCTATTTTCCCTGATATTTGATAACAGATTCCACGTCATATCCTTTCAGACGTTCTCTTCCTTTTAATCCTTCCAGTTCCATTAAAAAGATAACTTTTACAACTGTTCCACCTAATTCTTCTACCAATTTGGCAGCTGCTTCAATGGTTCCCCCTGTTGCAATCAAATCATCTACAATTACTACTTTCTGACCTGGCTTAATAGAATCTTTATGCATTTCAATGGTTGCACTTCCATATTCCAGATCATAACTTTTTTCTACTGTCTCGCAAGGAAGCTTTCCTTTTTTTCTTACCAGAACCAACGGTTTATGTAAGTTATACGCGATTGGAGCTCCAAAAATAAATCCTCTTGATTCTGTTCCTACAATAACATCTGCATCCGTATCTTCCAAAAGTGCCTGCATGGAATCTACTGCTAACTTTAATCCATCCGCATCCTGCAAAATGCTTGTTACATCTCTGAAAATAATTCCAGGCTCCGGAAAATCCGGAATACTTCTTACATATTCTTCCAGCTTTTTCATAATTCGTTCTTCCCCGCTTCCTCTCTTATATTTTCGAATTTGTCAATTTAAATCGAATTTTTAAATGTGATATTTAGTATAACATCTTTTTATTTCGGGATCAAATATAATTTTGCACGATAATTTCGATAGATTCCCGTCCATTGTATGTATTAATAGACGGATAGTAGGCAATTGACCAACGTTCTTTCTCCTGAATTTCATTTACAAACGCTTCTCCATCTCCAAACCAGACTCCATCCATGCAGATTCCGTTTTTATCGTAAAGCTTCATTTTTACTACGTTCTTATTTTTTCCAAAAATTCTGCACTGTGTAATTTTTATATTTTTCTCTGCAAAAACCGGCTTATTGTTTCCCTTTCCAAATGGCTCTAACAAAGAAAGCTGACGGATGAGTGGAAGTGTCACATAAGAAATCGGCATCGGTACATCAATTAAAACTTTTTCCATCATATCTTCCTGTGTTAATGTGCATTTTTTATTTAATGCCCTACGAAATGCCTCAATATTTTCTTCCGGCAGGGAAAGTCCTGCTGCCATCGGATGACCTCCAAACTTAGAAAGCAAATCCTTACATTTTACCAGTTCTTTAAACATATGATAAGTTTCAATCGAGCGTCCAGAACCTTTTACTCCGTCTTTTCCTTTTGTCAATACAATGACCGGTTTGTTATATGTTTCTCGAATCCGTCCGGCAATAATTCCGGCCAGACTTTCATGGCAGTCCGGCAGATAGATTACCAGCACCCTGTCCTCTTTTAACTCTGTTGTCTCTACCAGCTTTTCGGCCTGTTCCACACCTTTTTGCGTCATTTCTTTTCTGCTGTCATTTAGCGCTTTTAATTCTTCTGCCAGTTCCTGCGCTTTTTTTTCATCCTTACAAAGTAAGAGATTCAACGCTTTTTTTGCTGTACTTAACCGTCCGCTTGCATTAATACAAGGACCTAAGACAAACCCGATATGATAACCGGTCAGTTCTGCCTCTTCTAAATGATTGACACGAATTAAGGCTCTTAAACCATAATTTTTTGTATTTTTCATTCTTCTAAGTCCTTCTTTTACAACAATGCGGTTTTCATCCTGCAAATCCATCACGTCACCAACCGTTGCAATCGCTGCAAATTCAATAAACTCTTCCTGCGCTTCTTTTGGAAATCCTTTTTTCTCATACAAACCACAAATCAGCTTGTATGCCACCATTGCCCCGCAAATTCCCTTAAACGGATACCGGCACCCTTCCTGCTTTGGATTTATAATCGCATCCGCAGGTGGAAGAATTGTTTTGATACTGCCATCTTCCTGTTCCTCATACGGAATCTCGTGATGGTCGGTCACAATCACTGTCATTCCAAGACTTTTTGCATAGGCAACCTGTTCAATGGCACTAATCCCATTATCACAGGTAATAATCGTATCCGTTCCAGCCTGATAGGCAAGGTCAATCAATTCTTTGCTGATTCCATACCCGTCCTTAATTCGATCCGGAATATCAATATCTACGATTGCTCCTGCTTTTTTTAAGCCAATTAATAGAATATAAGTCGAGCATACGCCGTCAATATCATAATCTCCAATGATTCGTATTTTTTTCTTTTCCCCGATTTTTTCCAGTAAAAACTCCAGTGCCTCCTCCATTCCTTTCATCAACTGAAACGAATAAATCTGATTCATCCCTCCATGCAGATACTGTTCAATTTCTTCTTCACTTATCCGTTCCCTGTTTCTAATCACCCTTGCAATCACTGGGTCGACTCCAAATTTCCTGCCGATTCCATAAAAATCTGCCTTTTTTGCCAAAACCATCCATTTTTGCATGTCATTTCTGTCCTTATCTTCCTGTTTTTTCTTCTATTATATATACTATACCACACTTATACAATGATACAAATAAAAAAGAGACTGCTTTTACACAGTCTCTTTGTAAAGCGGACATTCGCAATCCGCTTCGCTACTTGCTCATGAACGCAGTCGCTTCGCAATCTGTCAGTGGGAGCTTTCAACTCTCACTGACAGAAGCATTCCCCCCACCCGCCGCTTAGTGCTCTGCGCACTTGAAGCGGGGGGAATGCTTATCTGCGTTCAAGCTTTATTTCTTTTTCAGTTTTGTTCTCATCACATACCAAAGTGCTCCGGTAATGCATACAGAAGAATATCCACCGCATACAATACCTACCATAAGCGGCATTGCAAATTCACGTACAGAAGAGACACCGAGAACAAACAGGAAAAATACCATGATAAAGGTAGTCAGAGAAGTATAAATACTTCTTGTTAAGGTCTGGGTAATACTGGTATTTACAACCAGTTCCAAATCTTTCTTCTTTCCTGCTGTCTTTAAGTTTTCACGAATACGGTCGAAAATAACAATAGTTGCGTTGATAGAATAACCAACGATGGTCAGCATACACGCAATAAAGGTAGTTCCTACGGATACTCGTGCAATCGCATAGAACGCCAGTACAACCAGTACGTCATGAATCAGTGCAAGTACAGCACTTCCTGCAAAACGGATATCTTTAAAGCGGAACCAGATATATAACAGCATCAAAATTGTTGCAATGATGACTGCTTTTACTGCATCGGAACGCATTTCTTTACTTACTGTAGAAGAAATACTTTCACTTGTAATTAAATCCGGGTCCACATCAAAGTTTTCTACCAGTGCATTGTCTAATTTCTCCCTGGTTGCCACGTCTAAAGTAATAGTCTTGATAATCACCTGATTACTTCCCACTACTTTTGTCGCCTGAATATTCTTATCACCGGTTACTTCTTCTACAACCGGTGTTACCTTAGAATCAATTTCCTGAATGGTCATATCTTCCTTAAAGGTTACATTCGTAGAAGTACCACCCTGGAATTCCAGACTGTATTTTAACGCACTTCCTGTTGTCTTACCAAAGATTATCATAGCTACCGGTGCAGAAAGCACTAAGATCAGAGAAATTGTAAAGAAAATTTTCTTTTTTGCAAGAAAACGAATCGGTTCTCTTTCTTTTTTTACACCATAGAATTTTTTATCTCTGACTCCGACTGCGTAAACTGCATACATAACAAAGCGTGATACAACAAGTGCAGTAAACATGGATAATACAATACCAAGTGCCAATGTCTGTGCAAATCCTTTCACAGAACCTGTTCCGAGCCAGTTTAATACAAATGCTGCAATCAAGGTTGTAACATTACCATCTAAGATTGCAGAAAAAGCCTTCTGAAATCCGCTCTTAATTGCAGTCTGAACGCTTTTACCGGCGCTGATTTCTTCCTGAATACGTGCATAGATAATAACATTTGCATCCACTGCCATACCGATTGAAAGAATAATACCGGCTACACCTGGAAGAGTCAGCGTCAAATCAAACGCATTTAAACAAATTAAGTCAAGGCAGGTATAGATAATCAGAGCTACACCGGCTACGACACCAGGTACACGATAAACCAGAATCATAAATAAGATAACTAAAATCAGACCAATTGCGGCTGCTTTTAAACTGGTTGCGATTGCTTCTTCTCCAAGCTGTGCTGCTACTACATTGGAACGAAGTTCTTTTAATTCCAGTTTCAGACCACCGATACGGATGGTAGATGCCAGACTTTCTGCTTCTTCCGCATTTTTCATTCCGGAAATCTGAGCTTTTCCGTCTTTAATTTCCGCATTTACACTAGGTACACTTACGAACTCACCATCATAATAAATACCGATGGAATCATGGCTGTCCTCATAAGCTGCCTTTGTTGCTTCCGCAAATTTATCTGTTCCGTCTTTTGTCAGTGTTAAATCAACAACATTTGTATTATTTTTTAAGTCATCCTGTACCACCTGTGCACTTGCTGTTTTTACATCTGTTCCGGTCAGCACAATCGAACCGTCTTTTTCGAGTTCTTCGATCGTCTTATTTAAGGTATAAGTGACACCATCTGTTGTGGAATAATTTTCTGTTCCGTCAGAACCTTTATGTGCAATAAAGTAAAGAGAACCTGGTGTTCCGAGTTCTTCCAGAATCGCATTTGCGTCTGTTACATCCGGAATTTCCACGTTAATACGATTGTCTCCTTCTTTGTATACCTGAGCTTCACTACTGTAGTTTTCTACACGTTTCTGAAGCTTATAAATGGTATCTGACATTTCATCGTCTGTAGGATTCTTTTTTGATGCCTCATAAGTGATACTGACACCACCGGAAAGATCAAGACCGCGTTTAATATTCTTTGCGGCTCCTGTTCCTGTTGGTCCTAAACCGACTGCTGAAGTAAAAACTAAAAATGCAGTCATAAACACCGTCAGTATCAGCACGAGAATTCCTCTGCTTTTCTTCATGATTTTTCCTTTCTTTGCTGATTGCCTCTTAATTCTCTGTCCTGTCTTACTCTTCTTCTGCCATAGCCGCTTTTATCATAATCGCACATTCTACTCTTTTTCTTTGCAGTTCACAACCGATTTCATAAACATCATCAATTCTGCCTGTAAAATTATAAGAGTTTGCAGCACATCCGCCACTACAATAAAATCTGGCAAAACAGTTTTTACATTTTTCTTTTGCGTAGACATTACAGTTTTTGAATTGACAGGAAATTTCCGGTTTCTTAACTCCGTCCCAGACATTTCCCATAAGGAATTCTTCCTCACCAACAAACTGATGGCATGGATATAAATCTCCCCAAGGAGTGACAGCCAGATATTCTGTTCCCGAACCACATCCGGACAGCCTCTTGTATACACAAGGACCTCCTGTCAAATCTATCATAAAGTGGAAGAAGTTAAATCCTTTTCCCTCTTTATTGCGTCGAATCATTTCTTTTGCAAGCTTATCATACTCTTCACAGATTTTTGGAATATCTTCTTTTTTGATTGCATACTCTTCTTTTTCATCTGCTACAACCGGTTCTACAGAAATCTGTTCAAAACCAAGGTCAGCCAGATGCAGTACATCTTCTGAAAAATCCAGATTATGATGGGTAAATGTTCCTCTTGCATAATATTTCTGCTGCCCTCTGCTGTCTGCAAACTTCTGGAATTTCGGAACAACCAAATCATAACTTCCTTTTCCCTTACGGAACGGACGCATAAAATCATGAACTTCTTTTCTTCCGTCAATACTAAGCACAACGTTGTCCATTTCTTTATTGGCAAACTCCATGATGTCATCATCTAAGAGCACACCGTTTGTTGTCAAAGTAAAACGGAAATGTTTATTATGAATCTTTTCCTGTGAACGTCCATAAGCAACTAATTCCTTAACAACATTCCAGTTCATAAGAGGTTCTCCTCCAAAGAAGTCAACCTCAAGGTTTTTGCGGTTTCCGGAATTTGCAATCAGAAAATCAAGTGCCTGTTTTCCGACTTCATAAGTCATCAGAGCTCTTCTTCCATGATACTCTCCCTCTTCCGCAAAACAATATCTACATGCAAGATTACAGTCATGCGCAATATGTAAGCACAGTGCTTTTACTACGGTTGGACGGTCTTTAAAGCTCTCAATCGCATTTTCATAAATATCATTTGTAAACAGCATCTGCGCTTCTTCTAATTCCCGACATTCTTCAATTGCTGTGCGAATATCTTCTTCTTTATATTGATTTTTAAATTTTTCCAAAATGGCTGCTTCTGACATTTTTTCTTCCAGACATCCTACAATATCATAAACAATATCATCTACCACATGGACAGAGCCACTATTTACATCAAGTACGATGTTATAACCATTATTTTTATAACGATGAATCACAACTTTATCCCTTTCTACTCTTCTCTAAAACAGGAAAAAGAATCCTGCAGGCAGGATTCTTTTTCCTGTTTTTATTGTTTCTAAAAAATACTATTATTTGTTTTCGCAGCTCTGGTTTCCTACTGTACAGGATGTTTTACAAGCTGACTGACATGAAGTCTGGCATTCGCCACATCCACCTTTTTTTACTGTGTTCTGTAAACTTTTTGTATTTAATGTTTTGATATGTTTCATCACATATTCCTCCTATATTGATACAATTTTTACGCCTATGCGCTTTCGTTTATTATAGCATAGGACCTTATAGATAGGCAAGTATTTTTATTTAAGACAACATTCCCCCAAGTGCCCCTGCCATAATGCATAGTCCATAGGTAATAAGAAACTCTTTCAGATCACCTTGTATCTTGCGCTCGGTTATCCATGTCACTACGGTTAAAAGCAGAGCGTAAGAAGCCCCCAGTCCCATTCCCCACAAAAAGCAACGCTGTCTGATGCTTTTTCCAAGTGCAAAACTTCCCACAAAACAGGACAAAATGTATGTAACTAAAATTCCAAGATGAATCTGGTTTTCGTTTAACTGAAATTTACAAAGTAAAAATGCCAGAATTAACAGCAGCAAACCTGTTACAAGATATGCGACAAGTAACATTTTTATCATCTGTGTCAATTTAGATTGTGTTTTTACGCTTTGTTCCAAAAAAATCCCTCCCATATTTATAGATGTACTTTTCATCATATAATCTATAATATGGAAAGGACTTTTATTCTATCACTTATTTTTTCATGTATTTTCTGCTTTTTCTTCTTCTCTTTCTGGTCAGGTCTGCTTTTACCATAATCGCAAATGATGCAACCGCTGTACCCATCCACGCAAAGAGATTCATACTGTCTCCTGTTTTCGCATTGGAAGAGGCACTTGTGGAAGCAGTTGTACTTTCTGACACTGCTCCACTACCCTGTGATGTCAAAAGTATTGGCTTTTCAATCGGTGTTACAGAAGAATCACTCTGACCGGAACTACTTCTATTTAAATTTGTTCCAATTCCGCTCGATGCAACCACTATACCGGATTTCACCGAAGAATCTGTACTGTTTTTCTTCGTACCGGAATTAGAGGCTGTCTTTGAGGATGCCATCGTATTTCCTGCTGCCGGAACCATTGTCAGACTTCCTGCTGTCGCATCACTATAATAAGAAACACTTGGCTTATGATTTGGACTCTTTGTTCCAATTCCGACCAACTGATTTCCGCCTATATTAAATGGGCTGAAAGACGCTGTCTCAAACACCAGATATCCATCTGCAAGATTCAGATTCTGTCCGGCGACAAAGTATTCATACTCTCCCTTTTCTTCCATGTAATGAGCAATAATCAAGGATTCATAAAGCTGTGCCCCTTCCGGAACCGGAATCCTCACCGTAACTTTCTTTCCTTCCGGAACTTCGTATTCTTCATCGGTTTTTAAATTCCAAAGCGTAATCTCATAGCTTTTTAAAATTGCCTCGATATCCACCTCTTCTATATCGCTATCTGTAATCTTTGACACTCGTAAATCCACATAAGGTGGAAGAAAATCTCCGTCTACTTTAATTCCTGTTGCACTGTCTTCCAGGTTTCCAATTGGAGCTTTCTCTTCGGTCTGGTCTGGTTCTGCTGTTTCCTGATTCTGAGTGTTCCTGACAGTCTGTTCACCAGTTATTTTGTTTGAAATTTCACCAGAAGCATCTTTCTCTTTTCCAGTATTTTCTGTCTCCTGAATTTGCTGTTCCCCTGCATTTTCCTGTGCGCCTTCTTCAGAACCAACTGTTTCTTTCGTCTCCTCTGTCGTTTCCGATTCATTTTCGGAATCACTTGGGGTTTGTTCCGAAGTATTTTTATTCTCTTCCTGTACGGTATCTTCTGCCGGGTTTTCTGTTACAGTCTCATTCTTATTTTCCTGTGAATTCTCATCCTTAGCTTCTTCTTTTGAACCTTCCTGCTCGCCTTGTGCCTCCTGCGATTTTAAAGAATCTACAAACACAGTAATGTAACGGACTACTTCCCCGCCCTGTTCACTCCAGCCTTCCACACCGGAATAATCATACGTCTCAATATCATTTGGTGTAAAAATAATCTGCTGCTGGCTCTGATAGATATCCATCACTTTATCCGGCTCTGCAAAGCGAAATGTTCCATCTCCGGAAAAATTTTCCGTTAAAGAAAGGGTATTTAACGCACCTGGTTCACTCATAGTCAAAGAACCCGGAAAGACAACTTCCGGTGCTGTTTTCTTTTTCTGCTCTGTCTCTTTCTGATTCGATTCCTCTGCGTCTTTCGAAGCATCTTCTTTCGTATCTGTTTTTTCAGAACTTTCTTCTTTTGTGTTCTCTTTTTTGGTATCCTGGTCTTTGGTTTCACCCTGCTCTGCTTTTTGTTCTTCCTTCTGACCCACTACAAAGGCAGACTTTCCAAGGTCTGCCTTTGTAGTATCTACATCAGATTCATTTAGCCATGCATAAGTTAAGGTTACTTTTCCCTTGCCTGTAACTGAAAGAATTGGTCCTGTAAAGCCCTCTGCACGGCTCACTTCAAACTGCGTCGGCATCCGAAGCGTTGTCTCCTCTGAAATGGTAATCGTTCCACAAACCAGAATTTTTGCTCCTTCTGTAGATAATTCTTTTGCTTTTTCCAGCGAATTAACCGCATTTGCCTTTGAAGTACCGTCACCGCTGTCTGATTTGGTACCATCTACATAAATCATTCTTTTTTCCTGATTCTGTTCTGATGCAGCAGATACTTGTGTGATATGTAATCCGTTTTGTGGAACAGCTCCGCTAAGTACCAATGAAGAAGCCAATGTTACTCCCATTAAAGTTTTATATATTTTTTTATTTCTATTCATAATAATCAGATTAAAATCCTTTCGTAAATCAAAGCAATTTCTGTGGTCTTTCATCTTCCACTTTACATCCGACATATTATAGCATACTTTTGCTTTTTTCAACAGTCCCCAAATTTATATTTTTTGGAAAAGCCATTTTCCTTGCAATCCTATCAAAAATCATGTATCATAGATTAAATACTATGCTGGTTAAAGTTTTTTTCCGGCGAATTTAAACAAAAAGGAGTGAAGATTCATTGGATTCCAGCGATGCCATACAGTTTCTCATTTTGATTATCCTGCTGGCTTTATCTGCATTTTTTTCATCTGCAGAGACATCTATGACAACTGCAAACCGAATTCGTATTCAAAGTCTTGCTGAACTTGGTGATAACAATGCCAAAATCCTGCTTAAAATAACCGATAATTCCGGAAAACTTTTAAGCACAATCTTAATCGGTAACAATATCGTCAATATTGGAGCCTCTTCCCTTGCAACCTCTATGGCTATCCGCTTTTTTGGAAATGCAGCCGTCGGAGTCTGCACCGGACTTCTTACCCTGCTGGTTTTACTTTTTGGTGAAATCACCCCAAAGACACTTGCTACAATTCATGCTGAAAAAATTGCACTGGTTTATGCAAAACCGATTTATGCGCTTATGACGGTTTTAACTCCGGTTATTTTTATCGTCAATCAGCTTGCACAGGGAATCCTTACCATTCTTCGGGTGGATTCCAGTAAAAAGGGAAGCACCATTACAGAACATGAACTGCGTACCATTGTAAATGTCAGTCATCAAGAGGGCGTGCTTGAAAATGAAGAACATGAAATGATTAATAATGTATTCGATTTCGGTGATTCTTTAGCACGTGATATTATGATTCCTCGTATTGACGTCACTTTTATTGATGAGGACAGTTCTTACGAAGATTTAATTGAGTTATTCCGTGCACAAAAACACACACGTTTCCCAGTCTACAAAGAGACAACCGACCATATCGTTGGAATTGTCAACGTCAAGGATTTACTGCTCTTAGACAAGCAGGAAGAATTTTGTTTATCCAGTATTATGAGAGAACCGTATTTTACCTTTGAATACAAAAAAACTTCTGAACTGCTTATGGAAATGAAAGAAGAATCAGTTTCGTTTGCCGTTGTTTTGGATGAATACGGTGCAACTGCCGGAATTATTACTCTGGAAAATCTGTTAGAAGAAATTGTAGGCGATATTCATGATGAATATGATGATTCAGAAGAGGATGATATAACAGAAATCATTCCAGACAGAGAATACATAGCAAAAGGCTCTGCACGACTTGATGATTTAAGTGATTTTCTCCATGTTAACATGGACTCAGAAGATTATGATTCGATTGGCGGTTATATTATTGAACAGCTCGATCGACTTCCAGAAACCGGGGAATCTGTCACAACCCCTGACCAGATACGTCTGGTGGTTGACAAAATCAAAAAGAACCGAATTGAAACCGTTCATATTTATCTTCCGGAGTCTTTGCACAGCCAGACTTTCTCTGACAAAAATGACAAAACTGACAAAAATGAACATTAACACACAGAAAGAAGGATTGAAACAACGATGAGTAGTTTTTTTAATATGGACAGTCCGGTTATGAGGTTCTTGTCCCGTTTATGTGATTTGATGATTTTAAATATTTTATGCCTGATTTGCTGTATTCCGATTGTTACAATTGGTGCATCCATTACCGCACTTTATTCGGTAACTTTAAAGATGGTAAAAGGAGAAGATTCCTATATTGCAAAAGGCTTTTTTAAAGGATTCCGCCAAAACTTCAAAATCTCTACGATTATCTGGCTGATTCTGCTTGTTATCGGTGCTCTGCTTGCCTTTGACTTTCGTGCGGTAAATATGCTTCCGGCTGCTTTACAGAACGTTTTCCGTATTTTGGTCGGTGCATTTATTACATTTTATATTTTGCTGTTTTCCTATATCTTTCCATACATTGCAAGATTTGAAAACGGAATCAAAGATACCATAAAAAATTCAGTTTTAATCAGTATCTTAAACCTTCCACGTACTCTTTTAATCGTACTTTTACCAATCGGTCTGGTTGTCTTTACATTCTTAACCAAGACAACATTAGCTTATGGAAGCCTGTTATGGTTTTTAATGGGAGTTTCCTTTGTTGCTTATGTAAATTCCATTTCCTTCCGGATTGTATTTGCAAAATATGAACCAAGTGAAGACGAGGAAGAACCCTCATTTGAATCTGAAGAAGTAAACGAAACAGCAAACGAAGAAAAATAAATTTTTTACAGGTCAGGTCATAGAGTAAAGCGGACATTCGCAATCCGCTTCGCTACTTGCTCATGAATGTTCAACTTGAATCTATGACCTGACTTATTTTTTTATCTCATTTAAAATTTCATGAAACTGACTTCCACAGCGCTCTACTTCTCCAAGCACAGTCTCAATCCCCTCTTTTGATAAATACCAGTTCTCGGCTGTTATCGGGCTTTCTTTTGCCGGACACACGAAAAATTCAGTTTCCGGATATAAGAGTTGATAATACAATAACGCTCTTCTTGCATGATACGGCATACAGCAGAGAATCGCTTTTTTTACTTCCATCCCTTCTTTATCCGTCACTTTCTTAGAATAAATTGCATTTTCATAAGTATACGTTGCATTATCTTCTTTTAAGATGTCTTTTTTATCCACTCCGTTTTGAACTAATACCTGCTGTAAAAATTCCCATTCAGTTTCAAACTTTCCCTGATACAGTTCTTGTTTTTGCAAAACTCCTGCAAAATGACCAAGCACTACACTATAATGCCCGGATGGCAAAAGCTTTTTTGCAAACCCTTCTCGGTATAGCTCTGCTGCACGCTCAGATGGATTCGGAAATCCATTTCCCGGAATAAAAATAATATCTGCTTTTTGAGGCTCTTGGTCTATAAAAATAAAATCTGTTATCTGCTTTAAAAATTTTTCATACATCTGTCTTATCCTCTTCTGATTTCTTATCACATAGAAAAAGAAGCCGGTTTCTCCGACTTCTTAAGGCTTCTATTTCATTTTCATTCATCTGCAAAAATTACATTGCGATAATAATTCCGCCATCATTTGCGTACATACTGCTGACACCCGCAGTATCTAACAAAACCACATCTTTTACCGGAATCCGCTCTAAAATTGCCTCTTTTACTGCCTGTGCACGTGCCGGACAGTTACAATGACTAATTCCCAGCACCTTTTCTGCCGGATTTGGTGTGCGTTCTACCACATAATCAACCATTTTCATCACTGCTTTATTCATTCCTCTTGCCTGGTCAAGCTGAACAATCGTACCTTCCGGTGTAGAACCCATCACTGGTTTGATTTTTAAAGCAGTTGCCACAAATGCTTTTAAATTGCTCAATCTGCCATTTTTACGAAGTGTTTCGAGCGTTTCAAGCACAAAATACGTATTCTGTTCACTGATATAGGCATCTACTTTTTTTATTACTTCTTCAAATTCCATCCCCTGTTCTTCACACTCTTCAATTTTTAAAGCAATTAAGGTCTGTCCAACCGACGCAGAGTGAGAATTAAACACATGAATTTTTTTATCCGGATGTGTTTCCTTTAATAAATTCATTCCCAGAACTGCGCTGTTATAAGAACCGCTCAATTCAGAAGAAAGTGTTACTGCATATACGTGTTCTGCCTCACAATCATACGCTGACATATAACGTTCTGGTGACGGGCAGGATGATTTTGGGCAATTTGGACTCTCTGCAACTCGTTTTAAAAAATATGCCTGGTCAAAAGTATCATCATCTATAATATCTTCATCATCCACGGTCAGTGTCAACGATGCTCTTTCCACAGCCGGACTGTCTTTCCATTTTTCTACTAATTCTCCACAACTGTCTATCACAATTTTATATCTCATATTGCACCCTCTTATATGTAGTTTCTAATACTATGTTTTATAATACCATAAAACACTATACTTGAAAAGGCTTTTTCCTTAAAAAGACTTTGATTTTTTTACCGAATCGTTTATACTTAAAAAAGTAAACACAAAAAAGATGAGGTTTTTCAATGATTGCATTAAACGTACAAGATGTCAAAGATTTTATGGCACGGCTCTTAATTTCAGAAGAATTTGACTCATTCTGGCTCTGTGAGGCTTCAATTACCACATTTTCAACCTTTCAAATTGATGGAACCCTGCGCCCTGAATTTTTTGACACTGAAGAAGCCGAAGCCCTTACAAAAAGCGGTCGCACCCATTGCCTGTGGCAGGAAGTAAAGCCCTACTGTTTTTCTGTTATCAAAGGGAAAAAAACACCGCTTTCCTTTAAAATTGTATTTCAATTATCCAGACAGGCTTCCGAACAGCTTCTCTTAAAAAATGCTTCAAACTGGAGCATTAACGATATTTATGGGCTTTATTTAAATCTGCAGTATGATGGTACTTCCCTAATCTGTACCACCGGCACTTCCATGAAACTATTTTCTATGGATAAATCACTGGATCTTCTCTGGGATGAAGCTGTCATCACATTTTTTAAAAAACACCAGATTGCCATGCTTTCTGTCTAAAACATGGCATATAAATGTACCACAAAGTGAAGGTTAAAAAGCCTTCATAAATATCTAACATAACTTTACAGGAGGAATTTTACTTATGATACAAGATATTTACCCACATATTTATCACAACGAATATACCCCTCACGAACCAAATCCTGAAGATATTGTTCTTCATTATAAAGACAACACTGTTTTTGTAAAAAAAGAAGAACAAAATATTTCGTTTTTAAAATTCTCTGAAGTTGTTTCCGTTTATCCAAAAGCAAAAGAAACATTTATCTATCTGTTTTCTATTGATAAGGTTTCTTATTATCTTATCCCTGAACTTCCAGAAGCTCTTTTTTCAAACTATCACTTTGAAAATAATCGTCTTTTCCGTACTGCGCGACCAAAAGACCTCGCCTTTGCCGGAATCACCGGATGGCAGTTATTTACATGGTACAGTGAACACAAATTCTGTGGAAAATGCGGTTCTCCAATGAAATCAGATACAAAAGAACGTATGCTTCACTGTCCGAACTGCAACACAATCGAATATCCAAAAATTTGTCCGGCAGTTATCACAGCAGTACGAAATGGAAACAAACTGCTTTTATCTAAATATGCGGGTCGTGAATACGTTCACTACGCACTGATTGCCGGTTTTACCGAAATTGGGGAAACCATTGAAGAAACCGTAAAACGTGAAGTAATGGAAGAAGTTGGATTAAAGGTTAAGAATCTGCATTTCTATAAAAGCCAGCCTTGGTCTTTTTCCGGAACACTGTTATTTGGATTTTTCTGTGATTTGGATGGAGAAGATACGATTTCTCTTGATGAAGAAGAACTTTCCATGGCAGTCTGGATGGAACGTGAAAATATTCCGGATGACCCGGAACAAATCAGCCTGACCCGTGAAATGATGACCGTCTTTAAAAACGGAGAAGATAAAAAATACTGTTAACTCTTAAATGAAGCAAAAGTGCCCCTGAATTTTTCTACAAACTCAGGGACACTTTTTTATGCGTAAAGCGGACATTCGCAATCCGCTTCGCTACTTGCTCATGAACGCAGTCGCTTTGCGATCTGTCAGTGGGAGCTTTCAACTCCCACTGACAGAAGCATTCCCCTCACCCGCCGCTTAGTGCTCTGCGCACTTGAAGCGGGGGGAATGCTTATCTGCGTTCACCTTATTATTTTGTCATTTCCATCATAATTTCATTGCTTCTTGCAACAAATTTTGTCATCTCTTCCGGAGTCAGCTGTCTATGCGTAATCACAGCTAAATCATATAACTGCTCGCATACCAGTTTGGTTAAATCTCCTTCTTTGTTTGCCAGCACATACTGCACCAGTTTATTATTTAAGTTTAATACCAGTGTTTCCTGTCCGCCAAACATAGAGGAATCCATGCCGTACATATTGTACATCTTCATCATTTCCTGCATACGACGGCTTTCTTCTGTCACTGTCATCATAGAAGAAACACTTTCGTTTTTCAGCTTTTCGGCTTTTACTGTCAGATTTTCTTTTCCTAATGCTTTCTTAAAGATTTCGCCTAACTCTTTGGTCTGATCTTCTAAGTTTTCTTCGCCGTCTGCTTTTACAGATTCATTGATGTCTGCATCAATACGCATGAATTTTACAGTTTCTTTTTTCTGCTCTACATGAGAAATAAATGCAGAATCAATGTTATGCTTTAAGATGAGCGCATCCTGTCCCTCTTCTTTAAACATATTGATGTACTGGCTCTGCTGTACTTCGTCTGTTACATAATAAACCGTTGTTTTTTCCGGTTCTTTTCCTTCTTCAGCATCTTTTTTAATTTCTTCTGCTGTTTCTTCTTTATTCTCTTCGATTACTGTTTCAGCTTCCTCTTTTGCCTCTTCTTCTGTCTCATTTTCCTTTAAGTAATCTTCCAGAGTCAGGTATTTTCCATCCAGATTCTTATACAGGATATAATCCATCATTCTGTCTGAAAATTTAGTGTCTTTCAAACAGCCAAATTTGATAAACGGATTGATATCATCCCAGTATTTTTCATAAGTTTCACGGTCTGTCTTGCACATTCCGGAAAGTTTATCTGCCACCTTCTTACTGATATATTCAGAAATTTTCTTAACAAATCCATCATTCTGAAGAGCACTTCTTGATACATTCAGTGGTAAATCAGGGCAGTCAATCACGCCTTTTAACAACATTAAAAATTCCGGAATAACTTCTTTAATGTTGTCTGCAATAAATACCTGATTGTTGTATAACTTAATGGTTCCTTCAATGGATTCATATTCCGTATTAATTTTCGGGAAATATAAGATACCTTTTAAGTTAAACGGATAATCCATATTTAAATGAATCCAGAATAACGGCTCCTTATAATCCATAAATACTTTACGATAAAATTCTTTATATTCCTCTTCGGTACACTCATTTGGATGTTTCATCCACAGAGGCTGTGTATCGCTCAAAGAAACCGGTCTTTTGTTAATCTTAACCTGGTCTTTTGCAGGAGAAACTTCTACAACTTCTTTTTCTCCATTTTCATTTTCTTTTTCTTCTGTTTTGGCATCTTCATGAATATGCTCTACAACAACATCATCTTCTCTTAAGTCAGCTTCATCAATTGTTTCATATTCCTGCGGAGCATTTGCCTTGGAAAGATAAATCTCTACCGGCATGAATGAGCAGTATTTTTCGATAACTTCTCTTGCACGGTATTCATTTGCAAACTCAAGACTTTCTTCATTTAAATGCAGGGTGATTTCAGTACCGACTTCTGTACGATTACTATCTTCAAGTTCATACTCTGTACCACCATCACAAGACCAGTGGACTGCCTGTGCTCCCTCTCTGTAAGAAAGAGTATCAATTTCAACTACATCGGCAACCATAAATGCAGAGTAGAATCCCAGACCAAAGTGTCCGATAATCTGGTCTTCATTTGTTTTATCTTTATATTTTTCAAGGAACTGGGTTGCTCCTGAAAAAGCAATCTGAGTAATGTATTCTTCTACTTCATCTGCAGTCATACCAAGACCGGTATCAATGAATTTCAGGGTTTTTTCTTCTGGATTTACAATTACCTGAATCTGATTTTTATGATTTTCAGGAAATGTATATTCTCCCATTACCTCTAATTTTTTTAATTTTGTAATTGCATCACATCCGTTGGAAATTAATTCACGGAAGAAAATGTCATGGTCGGAATATAACCACTTTTTAATAATTGGAAAAATATTGTCACTGTTAATTGATAAACTACCACGCTTACTAGCCATGATATAAACATCTCCTTTTACTTTCTCTTTTTGCAGAAAACTTCTCTTTTCTGCTGCTAAAATCAATATTAATACTTAAAGAGTAAAAAGTCAAGAAAAAATTAGCACTCATTTTAGTTGAGTGCTAACAAATTTTTATAAATTTTCTAAACAAAGAATAAACTCTATGCAATTTCACAGGTGTTCGATTGGAACGTCAAAAAATAGTTATCTCAAAAACAAATGCAGGAATAAATTCTTATACTTTCGATAAGGAAGATAGCGAATCGGAATATCTATTTTACTTTTTCTTACAAGCAGACTCTTTTTATGACTAAACGTATCAAATCCCGCTTTTCCATGATAACTTCCCATTCCACTTGCACCGACTCCTCCAAATCCCATATAGGAAGTTGCCAGATGTACTATGGTATCATTGACACATCCGCCCCCAAAGGAAAGCTGTGAGAGCACCTGTTTTTTGACAGACTGCTCTTTTGTAAATAAATAGAGTGCAAGCGGTTTTTCCTTTTGTTTTACCAAATTTACGGCTCTCTCTATGGTTTCAAATCCAATCACCGGCAGAATGGGACCAAAAATTTCCTCCTGCATCACCGGCGCATCAAAGTCAGTTTCATTTAAAATAGTCGGTGCAATCTGCAAGGTTTCTTTTCGTCCATATCCTCCGCTTACAACCAGTTCTTCTTTTAACAGCTTCATCAGCCTTTCATAGTGATAACTTGAAATTATTTTAGGATAATCTTTGCACTTTAATGGTTCTTTTCCGTACATTCTGTGAATCCATTTACACATTTTTAAAATCAATTCTTCTTTTACGGATTCCTGAACCAACACATAATCCGGCGCAACACAGGTCTGACCACTATTTAAAAATTTTCCAAACACAATTCTTTTAGCCGCAAGATTTAAGTCCGCACTTTCTTCTACAATACAAGGACTCTTTCCTCCCAATTCAAGTACAACCGGTGTCAGCTGTTTTGCTGCCTGCTCCATAATCAGTTTTCCAACTCTTGGTCCGCCTGTATAAAAAATAAAATCAAATTTCTGCTCTAACAGCTTTTTATTTTCCTCTTCCCCGTCTTTGATTACAGCTACAAACTCTAAAGGAAATGCTTCTTCGATTATCTTTTTTATCATTTTAAAAGACACTGTCGATGCTCCCGATGGTTTTATCACGCAACAGTTTCCTCCTGAAATTGCATCAATAAGTGGCTGAAGACAAAGCAAAAACGGATAATTCCACGGTGCAATAATTAAGACCACACCATAAGGCTCCGCAATTACCATACTTTTTGCCGGAAACTGAGCAAAGGGTGTCGGCACCCACTTTTCTTTCATCCAGCCGGCCAGATGTTTTTTTACATAACGAATCTCATTTAAAAGAAGTCCGATTTCTGTCATATAACTTTCAAACGCACTTTTATGCAAATCTTTTTTTAAGGCATCTGCAATTTCTCTTTCATGTTTTTTAATTACGATTTCAAGCCTTTTTAATGCGTTCTGGCGAAATTGGATTGATTTTGTCGCTCCTGTCTCAAAAAAGTTTCTTTGCTCTTTTAAGACTTTTTCTATTTCCATGCAGTCTGCCTCACTTTCTTTTTTAATCACCCAAAATATTTGAAAAACAGGCAGTCTTTCCTTACGAAAAAACTACCTGCCTTCTTTTGACTCTTAGCCCTCTACAATCAGATACTGACCATTTGGAAGTGCAAATACTTCACTGGCTTCTTCAAGTTCATTCATGGACATTTCATCGACATCCATACCATTTTCTTCAAAATATTCTTTTACTTCTTCTAAAGTATCCACAACAACTGCCATACAATCTTCTAAAAATGCTTCTGCTTCTTCCACGGTTTCTGCAACCGGCTCCGGAAACAGTTGTTCCTGATTTCTTAAAAATGTAATCAAGCACTCCTCACTAAATTCATTCATTCGTTTTTCCTCCTTAATCCTATCATCTTTTTTTCAAAAACCGTTTTCACGTGTTTTGTACTCTTATCTCAGATCGAGATACTCCCTTTGAAACCTTAATGGTTATGCTGTCACACATTTTTATGCGCTTTTGCATAAGCCAGAATTTCTTCCGGTTTGTCTACAATTTTAGCTGCATGATGTTCTTCCAGTTCTTTTCTTGGACGAAATCCCCAGGTCACACCAATTGTAAACATTCCTGCGGCATTTCCGGTATCCATATCTGTATTGGTATCTCCCATATAAAGACACTCTGAAGGTTTGGCATTGAACTCTTTCGCAATCGCAAGTGGTCCAAGTGGAGAAGGTTTTCTTGGAATTTCGGCAGTCTGACCCTGCACTTTATCAAACAATTCTTCTCCAAATATTTTATTTACCACATCTACTGCTGCATGATGTGGTTTATTTGAGCAGACACCTATCTTAATGCCTTCTTTTTTTAATCCATTTAACATCTCCACAATGCCGTCAAACGGCTTTACATGATAAAACGGGTCCTCTTCAAACCATTTGCGGTAAATCTGTTTTGCTTCTTCATAATCAACTTTATCTATTCCGCCGGATGCCTCTAAAATTCTTCTTACCAGCTCATCTGCCCCATCTCCGGCAAAAAAATTATATCCTTCTACCGGCTGTTCTTTAAGTCCATAATGGCTCAGCAGACGGTTTCCCACTACCGCAATCGATTCTACCGTATCTGCAATTGTTCCGTCTAAATCAAAAATACATGCTTTTATCATTTGTTCTCCCAGTCCTTCCAGCTCATTCCCATGTTTTTTACTTCCTGATATAATCTTGAAATCGGCATACCTACCACATTATAATAATCGCCTTTTATCTCTTTTATAAATTTTGCACAGAGTCCCTGAATTGCATAAGCTCCCGCCTTATCCATCGGTTCTTTGCTCTGTACATAAGTTTTAATTTCTTCTTCACTCATCGGATAAAATACAACTTCTGTCTTTTCAAAAAAAGTCTGTTTTGTCTCTGCCTGATTTTCTCTCACAAACAGACTCACTCCTGTATAAACAAAGTGAGAATTTCCCTGAAGCTTTTTTAACATCGACACCGCGTCTTCTTCATCTGCCGGTTTTCCAAGAATGTTTCCATCCACAGCAACTACGGTGTCCGCTCCAATAACGCAGACATCTCCTGTTGTTTTTGAAAATACGTCCTCTCCTTTTTGGCTCGAAAGCTCCATCACGACTTCTTCTGGATTCGTGCTTGTAATGACCTCTTCTGCTTCACTTTTACAGACTTCAAATACACATCCCATCTGAGTAAGCAGTTCTTTTCGTCTCGGTGAGCCACTGGCTAATAAGATTCTTTTCATATCTTAAGTTCTCCGTTGTTATTCTTTTGAATGTAAATCATTGATTCTACATTCTTAACTCTTTTTTAGTATAATATTTCTTCGTCCTACATGCAATATCTTTTATTTGTAAAAAATTCATTTCACATTCTTGTTAAAATGTATTATAATGGTAATAATAAAAACAGACAGTTAGAAAGGACGTATGTATATGGGTAGTTTTTATAAGAAAGCTTTAGGATTTGGAGCACTTGGAGCTGCAGCTGGAGCCGTTGCATATTATCTCAAAAAACAAAAAGAAAAAGACCCTCAGCTTGAAGAGGATTTTGCAGATTTTCATGATAATATCAAAGAAACCGCTTCCTCTGCCGCAAACGTTGCTTCCCGCTTAAAAGAAAAAGTGGAACAAACCGTAGAAGAAACCGTTCAGAAAGTAAGAGAACATACGGATGATATCCTCGATGATTTAGATAATCTTGATGATGAAACTATCTTTGAGGATGACGAATTTTTTGATTCTCCGTCTGACACCTCAGAAGAGTTTGAATCTTCCAAAGAAGAAGAGGACTTCAAACCAGTTGAAGAGAGCAAAGAAGAACCAAAAGAAACAGATAACGAAGCAGATAAAGAAAACGAAATCGAAAAAGGAGAAAGCAGTGAAGCCGCAGCGGATGAAAAAGATTCTGATACCGATGCTTCCAAAGAAATCGAACTTTAATATGAATTCACTCAAAGAAGAGTATTGTTTCAAATTCAATACTCTTCTTTTTTGTCTAAAAATCGTCAAATTTCGTTGATTTATTTTGCTAATCCGATAAAACTATGCTATGATAGGACTATTGGCAAAAACGTCCGATTTTCCCGTTTTTGTTCATCAGACAACCTAATCCTGTATCAATGATATTTCATTAAATAATTTGTGTAAATTTCCATCTGCTACGTTGTCGTCAATCGCCGTAGCCACTACGGCTTATTCCTCTGTCTTGCAGATTGAAGATTTATCCTGCGTTATTTGTTTAAAAGTCAATGATACAGTACACTAAATTTTACTCAAAGGAGGATTTTTTCATGGAAAAAATATGGATTGCCGGTGCAAAAGGACACGTTGGCTCTGCCTTGTGTGATTTACTTGACTGCAGACATTATGAAATTCTGCCAACGGATTTAGAGGAAGTTGATATCACGGACCGTGAATCAGTCAGCAATTATGTTCGTGTCAGCCGTCCCGATGTTTTGATTAACTGTGTTGGTTTTGGTGATATTGCTTCTTGTGAAGCCCAGCCGGATAAGGCATATCAGGTTAATACCGTCGGTGCACGAAATCTTGCCGTACAGGCGCAGGCTATCGGTGCAAAGCTGATTCATCTGTCTACCGATGACGTTTTCTCTCATCATGCCAGACAGCCTTATAATGAATTTGAAATTCCAACCCCTTCCACCATTTATGGAAAAAGTAAACTTGCAGGAGAGCGTTTTGTACAAAATCTCTGTACCCGCCATGTTATCGTAAGAAGCAGCTGGGTCTACGGTATTGGAAGAGATTTTGTAAATACGATTCTAGAAGCCGCAAATAATCCCTCTGTCACTTCTATGGAAGTTGCAGAAAACGAATTTGCAAGCCCTACAAGTGCAACCGAACTTGCAAAAGTGATTGAACAGCTGATTGATAATGACTGTCTTGGTATTTATCATGCAGTCTGCGGCGGATTTTGCAGCCGATTTGAATTTGCACAGGCGATTTTAAAGGCTATTCACGCAAAGGATAAGCTGACTTTAAAACCGATTTCTGATTCAGAAACTATCAATTATTCTGTGCTTGATAATATGATGCTTCGGCTTGAAAATTTTACTCAGCCGGTATCCTGGCAGCAGGCATTAAAAGACTACATAACTACTACAGGAGGAAATGACTAATGCCAAAAACAAAAACTACAAAAAAGAAACTCAGCCTTTCCACTCTTATTTTTACAGCCCTGCTTTTAGGTGCTCTCTTTGGAGTTGGACTTCACTATCTTGTTCCCGCCGGACATATCCGTGATGATATCATAATCGAAGGTGCCCTTTATGTGATTGGCCAGGGATTTATCCGTCTAATGCAGATGCTTGTTGTTCCACTTGTTTTTTGTTCTCTAGTATGTGGAAGTATGGCGATTGGAGATACGAAAACACTTGGAAAAGTGGGAATCAAAACCGTACTGTTTTACTTATTTACCACCGCAATGGCCGTTACCGTTGCACTGAGTGTTGCTTCTCTCATTAATCCGGGACTTGGCGTCACAGTAGACAACATCTCTACTTCCGAAGTTTCCCTTTCCGAAAGTAAACCACTGACAGAGATTCTTTTAAATATTATTCCAAAAAATCCAATTGAATCCTTAGCAACTGCCGATATGCTTCCAATTATCGTCTTTGCTTTATTTGTCGGTATCATGTTAGCAAAACTTGGTTCTAAAACATCTACCGTAGCCAATTTTTTCAGCCAGTTCAATGACATTATGATGGAAATGACTATGGTTGTTATGAGCGTTGCTCCTATCGGTGTTTTCTGCCTGATTGCACGTACATTTGCAAATATCGGATTCAGTGCCTTTGTTCCAATGTTAAAATACATGGGTGCTGTTATTCTTGCACTTGCTATTCAGTGTTTTGGTGTTTATCAGATTTTATTGTTCTTATTTACACGACTTAATCCGATGCGCTTTATTAAAAAGTTTTTCCCTGTTATGAGCTTTGCATTTACCACTGCTACTTCAAATGCAACGATTCCTCTTTCCATTGATACTCTGCACAAAAAAATCGGTGTCAGCAAGAAAATCTCTTCTTTCACGATTCCACTCGGTGCTACCGTAAACATGGATGGAACTTCTATCATGCAGGGAGTTGCTGTTATTTTTATTGCACAGGTTTATGGAATTTCTTTAACTCCTTCTGATTTACTGACCGTTGTTGCAACAGCTACACTTGCTTCAATTGGAACTGCAGGTGTTCCGTCTGTCGGACTTGTCACTCTGGCTATGGTCTTACAAAGCGTTGGACTTCCAACCGAGGGAATTGCCTTGATTATGGGTATCGACCGTATTCTTGATATGCTCCGTACTGCTGTTAATATTACAGGTGATGCGGTCTGCACTACAATTGTTGCACATCAGGAAAAAGCACTTGACCGTACTGTCTTTAACGAAAATTAAATATTCCAGCTCAAACAAAAATACAGGCTCCGCATCAGCGGTCAGCCTGTATTTTTCTAATATCTGAAAATCCTGTATTTTGCTGAACGATTTCCACATCAAGACCTTCATCTGCAAAATAGCCTTTTTCCTGTTAATCGACGCCTGAATCTTTATGCTCCCTCCGCCGGTGTTATCCGGTTCAGGTCTAAGGGTCTAAAATGGCTTCCCTGTTCTATTCTCAACCGGATTCCACCAATTCCCCTGTTATTCCTTTTCAAGCCTAATCTACTCTATACCTACAGTCAATACTCTTTTTTCCATATCCTGCTAAGAATCTGCAAAGCTTCTTTGATTTCTTCTTCTGTAAGCGTTGCATATCCAATTAACACAACTGCTTCTGTTTCTTTTTTTTCCTGTACAAAAAATTCAGATAAACCATAGACACGAATGCCTGCTGATTTTGCGCGCTCTACTGCCTCATCTTCCGAAATCCCATTATGAAAGCGCAGCAACAGATGTATTCCTGCATGTTCTCCAAAACAACTGCAGATTTCGCTCATCTCTTCTTTCACCCAGCGAAGAATCCAGTCATGTTTACTTTTATAAAGACGTCTCATCCGATTTAAATGCCGTTCGTAATGTCCGTTTCTTAAAAACAGCTCTACTATTTTCTGATCTGCTTTTGAAATGGTTACTGCAAACGGATATCTGCTCTGATAGTATCGCATCAATTTTTTTGGAAGTGCCATATAACTGATTCGTATCGATGGTGCAATGGATTTTGAAAATGTTCCAATATAAATGACTCTTTCGTTTTTATCAAATCCCTGCAATGCCGGTATTGGTTTGCCTTTATATCGAAATTCACTGTCATAATCATCTTCGATAATATAAGTCTGATTCTCATCTGCCCAGCGAAGCAGTTCCATCCGACGTTTCAGGGGCATTACTGTCCCCATTGGGAATTGATGTGAAGGCATCACATAAACCACGTCAGCACCTGTCTTTTCAAGTTCTTCGATACAGATTCCCATCTCATCGCTCTTTACTGTACACATTGAACAGCCTGTATGTTTCAAATCATACCAGGCACTTAAATACGTTGGATTTTCCATTGCTACTTTTTTATTACATTCAAAAAGGGTAGCCAAAACCATAAGCAGATAATCATTTCCTGCTCCAACTAAAATCTGACTCTTTTCACACTTTACTCCTCTGGCATGATACAGGTACTCTGCAATAGCTTCTCTGAAAGAATCTTCTCCATAGGGATTTCCCTGTGCAAAAATTTCTTCTGTAGAATCACTTAACACCTGTTTTGCCAGCTGTTTCCAGGTATGAGTCGGAAAACTTTCCGGTGCAATTCCATTTAGTGCAAAATCGTAGCGATATTTCTGTAATTTTCTTCTCTGTTTTATCTCTGTCTTTTCTGGATTGTTTTGTTTCGTATACTCTGCTTTTTGAAAATAAATCCCTTCTATTTCGCAAACATAATATCCCTTATAAGCAACCGGTTCAATATAACCTTCCGCAACTAACTGATCATAAGCAGTTTCAATGGTACTTCGGCTGACTAGAAGATTTGCTGAAAGCGCACGGGAGGACGGCAACCGCATCCCTGCGACAAGCCGTCCTTCCTGAATTTCCTGTTTCAAATATTCTTCGATTTGCTGATACAAAGGAGTGAGGCTTTTTGTATCAAGCGGAATCATTAATTCATTCATAGCAGTTTTTCTTATTTCTTTTCTAATTTGAAAGAACTCTTAAGTGAAACAATACGGTTAAATACTAACGCATCCGGTCTGCTGTCATGGCAGTCTGTACAGAAGAAACCATTTCTTACAAACTGATAGCTGTCAAATGCCTGAGACTTTTTAAGTTCCGGCTCTACATAAGCCTTTACAACGGTCAGGGAATTTGGATTTACATTCAAGCTTCCGTCTTCTTTATTATAAACGCCTTTTTCTTCGTCTACAATATTTTCATACAGACGACATTCTGTTTCCACTGCGGTCTTTGCCGCAACCCAGTGAATCGTTCCTTTTACTTTTCTTCCGTCCGGAGAGTTTCCACCCTTAGAAGCAGGGTCATAAGTACAATGAACGACTGTCACATTCCCATTTTCATCTTTTTCAACATCTGTGCAGGTTACAAAATAAGCATTCATCAGACGTACTTCATTTCCCGGATACAGACGTTTATATTTTTTGACCGGTACTTCCATGAAATCTTCCTGCTCGATATATAATTCTTTTCCAAATGGTACGCTTCTGCTTCCAAGTTCTGGATTCTCCATGTTATTTGGAGCTTCTAAGTATTCAATCTGATCTTCCGGGTAATTGTCAATTACAAGTTTTAATGGATTTAAAACAGCCATCACACGTGGACGTTTCATTTTCAAATCCTCACGGATACAGTATTCTAACATTGCATAATCTACAGAACTGTTTGCTTTTGAAACGCCACAGAGTTCTACGAATTTTTTAATAGATTCCGGTGTAAATCCACGTCTTCTAAGTGCTGCAATAGAAACCAGACGCGGGTCATCCCATCCATCTACAATTCCATCTTCTACTAATTTTTTAATGTAACGTTTTCCGGTTACAACATTTGTTAAATATAATTTTGCAAATTCAATCTGTTTTGGCGGATGTGGATATTCTAATTCTGTAACTACCCAGTCATAAAGCGGTCTGTGGTCTTCAAACTCCAGTGTACAGATAGAATGTGTCACCCCTTCAATGGCATCTTCAATCGGATGTGCAAAATCATACATTGGATAAATGCACCATTTATCTCCTGTTCTGTGATGATTCATGTGTGCAACACGATAGATGACCGGGTCTCTCATGTTAATATTCGGAGATGCCATATCAATTTTCGCACGCAGTACTTTAGAACCGTCTTCAAATTCTCCATTTTTCATGCGTTCAAATAAATCTAAGTTCTCTTCCACACTACGATTTCTGTATGGACTTTCTTTTCCCGGTTCTGTTAAGGTTCCTCTGTATTCACGGATTTCTTCAGCAGATAAATCACAGACAAAAGCCTTTCCTTTTTTAATTAATTTAACTGCTGCTTCATACATCTGGTCAAAATAATCAGAAGCAAAGTATAAACGGTCTTCCCAGTCTGCTCCTAACCATTCAATATCTTTTTTAATGGACTCAACAAATTCTACTTTTTCTTTTGTCGGATTGGTATCGTCAAAACGCATGTTAAATTTTCCATGGTATTTCTGAGCCAGTCCATAGTTTAGAAGAATTGACTTTGCATGTCCGATGTGAAGGTATCCGTTTGGTTCCGGTGGGAAACGGGTACAAATTTCATCGTATACACCTTCTGCTAAATCTTTTTCTATAATCTGTTCAATAAAGTTTTTTCCAACTGTTTCTTCTTTGTTTTCTTCTCTGCTTTCGATTTCTTTTTCCACTCTTTATTCCTCCAGTCTCTTTGGTCTATGAATTATACTACCATAAAAACGGTATTTTTCAAAGGTTTTCTGTATATTTTTTATTTTTCCGGTATCAGCATAAAGTTTACCATCGCAGTTGCCAAAAGCTTTCCGCTTTTTTCTGAATAACACTCTGTATGAATATTTGCCAGATGCTTTCCAACCCTGTCTGCTTTCGCCCTCACTAAAAGTGCATCTGCTTTTTCTCCTGGGCGCAGATAATTAATATTCATATTCGTAGTCGGCGTGATATGACATTTGCTTAAACTGCGTACCAGTGCACCACTTGTCGTATCAATTGCTGCTGCAATCAGACCTCCATGCATTGTAAACATGTGGTTTAATTCCCAGTCCTGTATCGGCCAGCGAAAAGTCAGTTCTTTTTTTTCAAAATCACACGAATAAAACTCCAGTGCCATTTTTCGGTACAAATGGTCCGGGTCACTTGGATACATTTTTTTGATGCTTTCTTTTACTTCCTCTTCCATTTCTATTTGTTCCTGCAAGGTATTTGACATTGTTTTCCTCTTTTCTGTTCTTTCTTTTTCCGATTTATTTTCAATAACGAACTTCTGATAGAGTAAGACCTCTTGCCGGTACTGTAAATCCTGCACTACTGCGCTCCTTAGCTTCTAAAATCCCATCAATTGATTCTGCCATTTTCTCGCCTCTCCCAACTTCAATCAATGTACCGGTTAAAATTCTTACCATATTATAAAGAAATCCATTTCCCCGATAAGTAATCCGGATTTCTCCATTTTCCTCTTCTAATTTAATTTCATAAATTGTACGGACAGTTGATTTTTTCATTTTTTTATTCGAACAAAAGCTCTTAAAATCATGCGTTCCGACAAGTTTTTCTGCTGCTTTTTTCATTGCTTTTATATCCAGCGTTTCCTGCAATGGATAGACGTATTTCCGCTCAAATACATTTTTGTGCCCACCTGTTAAAATTCGGTACTGATAAATCTTTTCTTTTGCTAAAAGTCGGCTGTGAAACCGTGGTTCTGCCTCACTGACACACTTAACTGCAATATCTTCCGGCAAATAATGATTTAAGTAATCACAGATTTCCTCACAGCTTTTTTCTGTTTCCAGATGGACATTTGCTACCTGCCCCTTTGCATGAACTCCTGCGTCGGTACGACCAGCACCATCAATTTCGATTGGGGTTTCACACATTTTCGAGAGCACTTCTTCTATTTTCCCCTGTATGGTGTTAGTTGTCCGATTCTGCCTCTGCCAGCCCTCATAACGACTTCCGTCATATTCTATATCCAGCCTGTAATTCATACTTTTTGATTCTGCCCTTTCTCTGTTTTTCTTCATATCATTATATCAAGTTCTGATATGCGGGTCAAATCTGCAAATCAAGACTGGTTTTCTCATTCTTATTATGTTATTCTTCTTTCAAACGGATCTGTGCAATCTGCTATATTCACTTGCTTGATTCGGTAAATATGTACCCTTGAGTACACAACTATTTTGGGGAGAAGAGGCGCTGCTTCTATTGTATTCGCAATCATGGCGACGGTTGATGATGCCTATACCAGTATAGATCTGTTTCATATATTTTGGATAAAGATTTGCTTGTGATTTATTCTTCTGACAAATACAAACCTGATTTTTCTTCTTAAACCCTGTCTGATTTCTTTTCTTATTTTTTTGGATACTGTACTTCTCTTCTAAGTAAAAACAACGCCAGCAGATTGGGAATTGCCATAAGACCATTTAATGTATCCGACAATTCCCAAATCATGGCAGGTGCAAGCATACACCCAAGAAATGCCACTGCTACATAGAGCCATTTATAAATTTTTGTTCCTTTTTCTTTTGCAAGATAAACCGCAGTCCGCTCTCCAAGACACGACCATCCAATCATCGTTGCAAGGGCAAAAAGTACCGTAGATAATACAAGCAGTTCCTCTCCAAACGGAATCACACTTCCAAATGCCCTCGCCATTAAAGTCGTTCCATCTATATTTTCAATTCCAGTTGAAAAGTTTTGAATGCAGATTTCCGGACGATACACACCACTGACTAAAAGCACAAGTGCTGTCACCGTACAGACCAGAATCGTATCGACAAATATTTCTGCAATTCCCCACATTCCCTGAATTTCCGGCTTCTCTACATCAGACTGCGCATGGGCAATCACCGAAGAACCCAGCCCTGCCTCATTGGAAAATACCCCTCTTGAAATTCCTGTTTGAATGATTATTTTTAACTGATATCCGCCAACCCCTGCACACGCTGCTCTTGGAGTAAATGCATTTTTTATAATTTCCAAAAATGCCCATCCAACTCTGTGCCGACAGGCAATCAAAATGCCACACGCTGTTATCAGATAAATTCCTGCCATAAAAGGAACTAATTTTTCTGTACAGACTACAATCCGCTTCATTCCTCCATTTAAAATATAAGCAACCGCTACTGCTGATGCAACCGCTGTAAAAAACACAGGAATCTGAAATACGTTTTTCAAGCCATTTGCCATGGAATTTCCCTGCACCATATTTCCCATTCCAAAAGATGCTCCAATGCAGCAAAAAGAAAAGACTACTGCAAGCCATTTACAGCCAAGTCCCTTTTCTATATAGACCATCGCACCTCCGACCCACTGACCCTTTTCATCTTTATAACGATAGGTGATTCCCAGATAGTTTTCCGCATAATTGGTCATCATTCCCAAAACTGCAGAAATCCACATCCAAAAGATAGAGCCTGGACCTCCTGCCATTATCGCAGTTGCAACCCCTGTGATATTTCCTGTACCAAGCGTTGCTGCTAGTGCTGTACAAAAAGACTGAAACTGCGAAACTGCCTGTATTTCTTCTGTGTTTCTTACCTGTGGATTTTTAAAAAGTGAGCCCAGAGTCTGTCCAAACCATTGTTTTATCCTTAAAATCGAATAAAATTTTGACTGAACAGTAAAATAAATGCCAGTCAATAAAAAAAATGCCAACATTCCCGGGCTCCAGACAAACTCATGAAGGGTATGTAAGATTTGTTCCATCTCTTACTGCTCTCTTATTTTGCTCTATTTAAAGCAGTATATGAAAAAACTGCCTTGGTTATCCCAAGGCAGTCCATTTTGTTACTGGATTGATTTTCTATTTTATTTTCGTTCAAATCAAAAACTAAGCTAAAACTTATTCAAAAGCTTTTCCAACAGAACCAAACAGTTCCATTTTTTCTTTGATTGTATCACAGATTGCTTCAAAGCCTGGTTTTAAGAGTTTACGAGGGTCATATCCTTTTCCTTCGTTGTCTTTTCCTGCTTCGATGTATTCACGTGTAGCTGCTGCGAATGATAACTGGCATTCTGTATTTACATTGATTTTAGATACACCTAAATCAATTGCTTTTTTAATCATGTCAGCCGGAATTCCTGTACCACCGTGAAGTACTAATGGCATTTCACCTGTGAGTTTCTGAATGTCATCCAGGACATCAAAACGAAGGCCTTCCCAGTTTGCCGGATATTTTCCGTGAATGTTACCGATACCTGCTGCTAACATATCTACACCCAGGTCTGCAATCATTTTACATTCTTTCGGGTCTGCACATTCACCCTGTCCGATTACACCGTCTTCTTCTCCACCGATAGAACCAACTTCTGCTTCAAGAGATAATCCTAATCCTTTGCAAACACCTGCTAACTCTTTTGTTTTTTCAACATTTTCTTCGATTGGATAATGAGAACCATCGAACATAATAGATGAGAAACCAGCTTTGATACATTTGTAGCATCCTTCATAAGTACCATGATCCAGATGCAGAGCTACAGGAACTGTTATATTGAGTTCTTCCATCATTGCTTTTACCATAGCTGCAACAGTCTTAAATCCTGTCATGTATTTACCTGCACCTTCGGAAACACCTAAGATGATTGGGGATTTGCATTCTTCTGCTGTTAACAGAGCTGCTTTTGTCCACTCCAGGTTATTGATGTTGAACTGTCCTACTGCATAATGTCCTGCTTTTGCTTTTTTTAACATTTCTGCTGCTGATACTAACATATTTCTGACCTCCATTTGGTAAATTACCGTCGTTTTTGTTCTAAGAAAAATGCAAAACAACGTTTGTTATTATTATAACACATTTCCCTTTTCTGGCAAGTATTTTTAAATAAAGTTAAAAGATTTCCTATTTTCTGGACACAAATTTTGCAAGCCCGTCTGTTCCTACCGGCACTTCTACCTGTCCCTGAACCAGCGGAAGTGCATAGAAAATAAACTCTTCTCCAATATCAGAGCCCTCATTTGTAATCCAGGAAAGAGGAACTGTTTTTTCTTTATTACAAATTTCATTGACATCTTCTAATCCAAGTTTCATGGCATAAGGCAGATTACTGATTCTGATATAAGAAACCATTTTTCCGGTTTCACCTTTTAATGCCAAACGCACACCAAACTCTCCGGCAGATACCGCTTCCTTCTGGTCCGTTTTTGACATCATAGAAGAAGAACATCTCTGTGAAACATTTAATTCAACGGAACGTGCTTTTACACCAAGACGGTTTCTGACTAAATTTTCCAGATATTTGCCACATCCTGCAAGCATCTTATGTCCAAAGGTATCTGTTCCAACTGCATTATCATACTCACAGATAAAGACGCCATCTTTATCATGAATTCCTTCTGAAACACAAACAACTACATTGAGATTTTTTTCAAAACAAGCTTCTACTTTTTTTAAGAAAGCTTCTTCGTCAAACGCAGTTTCCGGAAGATAAATCAAAAGCGGATTATCTCCGACACTCTTTCTTGCAAGCACAGATGCCGCAGTCAGCCATCCTGCATGTCGTCCCATAATTTCGATAATGGTAACGGATTTCTTTTCATAGACATTTGCATCCAACACAATTTCACGAACGGTAGTTGCCACATATTTTGCAGCACTTCCAAATCCCGGAGTATGGTCTGTCAGCACTAAATCATTATCAATTGTTTTTGGCTCACCAATCACACGGATATCACTTCCCACTTTTTTTGCATATCGAGAAAGTTTACTTACTGTATCCATAGAATCATTTCCACCGATGTAGAAGAAATAACCGATTTCTAACTCTTCAAATTTTTGAAATAATTCCGGATATACCGCATCTTCCAAATCTTCCGGAAGCTTATATCTGCAAGAACCCAGATATGCTCCGGGTGTTGTCTTTAGATATTCTAACTCTTCTCCCGGAAGTGCTTCTTCAAAATCCAGTACAGTTCCATTTAAAAATCCTTCAATTCCATTTACCATTCCATATACGTGTGCAATTTTTTCTTTCTGGCGAAGTCCCTCTTTTACCACTCCGTAAAGACTGCTGTTAATTGCCGCAGTTGGTCCTCCTGACTGTCCTACAATCAGATTTTTTCTTGTCTGGCTCATAAAAATACTCCTTTCTGATACCTTCTTTATCAGAATATCATACAAGCAATTTTCACACAAGCGTTACAGCAGGTTTTTTTCCAAGAATGGAAAGCAGGTTTGCACAGGTAAATTCCCGCATACTTTCTTTTGATTTTTCTGAGACATGTTCAAACTGGGCCAGATACACAAAGTAACCAAATAATGCTGGAAATGCAACTGCCTGAATCTGAAAATCTGAAAACTCTGGATGAATACTGTTTTCTTCTCGCCCCTGTTTTGCAATTAATTCAAGCACTGTCTGTGCGTATTCTCTCGCAGATTTCATTTTTTCCTCAATTTCTTTTTGTGCCTTTTCTTCTGACTGGGGAAGTTTAAATAACTGCCGGCAACCATTGTCTTTATATACCACGTTTTCAATAAAATTAAATACCTCCATCAGCTGGTCTTTTAAACTTTTTTGTCTCTTTAAGTTTTCTACCAGTTCTAAAAATCTCTGATTTCCATGCCAGTATATTGCCTTTGCAATCATTTCTTCTTTACTCGAAAAATATTCATAAGCAGTTCCTTTTCCAACACCTGCACGGTTTGTAATATCTGAAACTTTTATCTGATGAACTTCCATTCCCTCATCTAACAGTTCTATTACCGCCTGATATAGAAGAAGTTCTTTTTCACTCAAAGTTCGCTTCTCCATCTGCTAATCTCTCCTCATCTTTCTTATAATTGCGACGGTTTAAAATATCATACACACAAGGCACAACAAACAGTGTAAGCAGTGTTCCATAAATCAATCCGCCAATCGTAACAATTGCCATCGGCTGCATCATATCAGAGCCCATACCAACACCCATTGCCAATGTAACAAGACCAAGAATCGTTGTAAGAGCTGTCATGATAATCGGACGCAGTCTGGAACGCCCTGCCTCTGCAATTGCTTTTTGTTTTTCCATTCCTTCTTTTCGAAGCTGATTAATATAATCAACCAATACGATACCGTTATTAACAATAATACCAGAAAGCATGACAAATCCAATCATTGCAACCACACTAATCGGCTTATTGGTCAAAATCAATCCGATAAATCCACCGGTAAATGCAAGCGGAATCGTAAACATGATAATAAACGGAGATAAGACAGACTGAAACTGCGCCACCATGATTAAATACATAAATACCAGCGCAAGTGCAAGCATTAACATTAACTGACTCATCGCATTATTAATTGTCTCATCTTCACCTGTCATTTCCACAGTATATCCATCTGGAAGCTCGTATTTGTCTAATACTCTCTGGACATCCTGACTGACAAGCCCAATGTTATAACCGGTCGCAATTTCCGCACTCACAGACATATAACGGCTTTGGGCATCTCGTGTAATTGTCTGTGGGCTCTGGGCATCTTCAAACGTTGCAATATCTCCAACTTTTATTTCTTTTGTTTCTCCTGACGCATCTGTTGTCTCAATTGTAATCTCCGAAAGTGCTTCTCTTGTCAAATCCTCATCTGCTTCACTTGTCACATACACATCATAATCTTTCGTCGCTGTTGAAATTGTGGTAGCAGAACTTGCTTCTGCAAGGCGTGCATTAATCTTCTGGAATACCTGTGCAACGGTCAGATTATTGCGCATTGCTTTTGCTTTATCTACGATAATTTTATACTGCGGATCAGAATCCTGAAGCCCATCAGAAACATTCTGTGTTCCCTTTACTTTTTCTACCTGTCTTGCAAGGTCTGCTGAGATTTCCTGTAAAGTATCCAACTCTTTTCCTTTAATTCGGATATTAATTCCACTGCTTCCAAGCGCACTCATATCCATAGAGGAAGTGGAAATGTTAATCTCGCAGTCTTCGATTCCCTTCGTGCGCTTCTTAATCTCTTTTTCAAGTCCGGCACTGGATAGTTTTCTATCTTCTTTTAATACCAGATACATCGTCACCTGATTGGTCGAGGAACTTCCAGATAATGATATTGAAGAACCACCTGCCATAGCTCCAATGGTTTCAATATCTTCGATATCTTCAATCTTCTGAATCACTTCATCTGATTTTTCAGCAGTTTCTTCAAGAGGAGTTCCGCTATCTGTTGTTACGGTCAGTGTTGCCTGTGTACTTTCCATGTCAGGGAAAAATTCAGTTCCTTTCTGAATCGATAAGTACATGCTTCCAAAAAATAATACAAGTGCAGCAATTAACACCCAAACTTTATGTTTTAATGCTTTTAAAACCAGTTTTTCATATAAATCCTGAATCTTTCCAATGGATTTGACCTGTTTTGCCTCTCCCTTTCTCAAAATTCCGGCTGACATCATTGGAACTAACGTCAATGCTACAATCAAACTTGCAAGCAGGGAATACGCAATTGTCAGTCCCATATCTACAAATAACTGTCTTGTAATTCCTTCGGTAAATACAATTGGTGCAAAAACACATACCGTTGTCAAAGTAGACGCTGCAATCGCTCCTGCTACTTGAGAAGCCCCTTCGATGGCTGCTTTTCTTGCGGGTACTCCAAGTGCTCTCATTCGGTAAATATTTTCAATCACTACAATCGAGTTATCCACAAGCATACCAACTCCAAGCGCAAGCCCCGACAAGGAAATAATATTTAATGTCACTCCCGAAAAATACATCATAACAATTGCAGCTACAACACTAATCGGAATGGAACATGCAATTACAAAAGTCGGCTTGATATCACGAAGGAATAAAAACAGAATTAAGATTGCCAAAATTCCGCCGTAAATCATGTTTTCCATTACGGAATTTACAACTAAATCAATATAAATTCCCTGATTCATTAATGTCGTAAAATGCAGACCATCATTGGAAGCTTCTAATTCTTCCATTCGATTTAAAATTTTATCTGTGACATCTCCAGTGGAATATCCCGTCTGTTTTTCAATCGAAAGCATGACACCTGGATTGCCATTGATTTTTGCATACACTTCAGAAGAATCATCTTCCACATTAATATCTGCCACATCAGAAAGTGTAATGGATTTCAGACCATCAATCCCCAAATCCATGATAACCAAATCTCCAAGAGAATCTACGTCCTGAAGTTTGTCGCCTACACGTACCAGATAATCGCTTCCATCTTCTGTCACATAACCTGCCGGCATCGAAAAATTCTCTGCTGTTAAGATTCCTTTTATCATATCAGAAGTTAAAATCTGATTCAAATCGGATTTTTCCTGCGCCTGTTCTTTCGCTTCAGAAAGTTGTTCTTTTCCAGAATCAAGCTGAGCCTGCGCTGTTTCAAGTTGAACAGAACCCATCTCAATTTTATTTGCAGCAGTACTTAACTGTACCGAACCTAAAATTTTCTGTGTCTCAAGTTCAATCTGCGCAGAAGTCATCTGAGATTTTCCCGCTTCAATCTGTTTCTTCGCACTTGTTAGCATTTCTTTTCCGGCATCTAACTGTTCCTGACCAGAAGCCAACTGTACCTTTGCTTCGGCAATTTCTTTTAATCCCTGATTTGCCGCCTCAATTCCAGTATCAATACTTTCCGGTTGAAGGTTTTCCATCTGTGCCTTTAACTGTTCTAACTGAGCAGTCAGCTGCTCTTTTTGTGCCTGTGCGGTTTCTAAGCCATTCTGCACGGTTTCAATAGACTTCTTCCACTGTTCTTCGGTCATGCCATCCGGCTTTTTTTCTAGTGCATCTAACTGCCCCTGCAGATTTTCTATCTGCGCATCAATCTTTGAAATCGCATCTTCTAACTGTGACTGGCCACTTTCTGCTTCTGAAAGCTGTCCCTTTGCCTCTGTCAACTGCTCAATCGTCTGATTTAACAACGCTTCTGTCTTTTCTAATAACTGTTTCTGTGTATCAAGCTCTGCCTGCTTACTTTCCAGATTTTGAAGCTGGACATCCACTTCAGCAGCATTTTTTGTCAATTCACTTTGCGCTTCATTTAATTTTGCGCTTCCCTCTCCAATTTGAGAAGCTGCCTCGTTTTGCCCTGCTTCTAATTCCTGCTTTCCCTCCTCAAGCTTTGCTTTATTACTGTTCAATTCTTCCTGTGCATCCGCTAAATCCTGTTCTTTTTCTTCAAACTGTCCATCGATTGCATCCTGAACTTTTTGATTTACAGCATCTAACTTTTCCTGACTAATCTGAACCTGAATACTCTCTGTGACATTTCCACTGACACTGATTCTGGCAACTCCGTCAATACTTTCTAACTCTGACTGAACATTATTTTCGATATAATCTGTTACCTCTGCGGCAGACATTCCGTCCACATCAGCTGCTGCAACTAATACCGGCATCATATCCGGATTTAATTTCATGATAATCGGATTTCCTACGGAATCGTCCCAATATCCTTTTATCTGGTCTAAATTTTCCCGCATCTCCAATGTCACGGAATCCATATTGGTGGACTCCCCAAATTCCAGAATTACAACCGATGCATTTTCACTTGACATTGAACTTACATTTTTAATATTGCTTACCGTTGCCATACTCTGTTCAATCGGTTTGGTAACGGTCTGTTCTACGGTTTCAGGACTTGCCCCTGGGTAGGTAGTCATAACAATTGCATAAGGCAGATCCATACTTGGCAGTAAGTCCGTACTCATCTTTGTAAATGAGACAACACCAAGAATGATAACCAGCACAACTGCAACTATCACAGTATACGGCTTTTTCACACTGAATTTTGATATCATAGCCTCCTCCATTTCGCTTTCTTTTAAGTTGAATTTTTCCGACTGACTGGTCAGTCAGTTGTGAAATCATTATAAAACTGAATAAATTCTTTGTCAATAAAAGAACTTGCTTCGTAAAATAAAAGGCAGCAGGAAATTCGACTGTTCTCTCATTTCCTGCTGCTCTCATTATCCTATTTTCAATAAAGCTGTGGAATGCTTATCTGAATTCAAATTTTCTTACTTCTGTGCTTCTATTTTCTCCGCTAAATCATTTAAATACACCCAGCGGTCCATTTTTTCTTCTAACTCCTGTTCTGCTTCTTCTTTTTCTTTCATTAGCTCTGAAAGTTTCATAGAATTTGTTGCATTTTTTACCATTTCAGCATCCAATGTTTCTATTTTCTCTTCTAATTCTGAAATATCATCATCTATTGTCTCAAATTCTCTTTGTTCTTTATAAGAAAATTTTAATTTCTGTGGACGATTCTGTTTCCAGTTTTTTTGTGCCGTTTCTTTCTTTTCTTTCTTCTCCGATTTTAGAAGCCCATCTACACTACTTCCCATCCTCTCCAGTTTTGCTTCAACATAATCCGTATATCCACCTTCATACTGCTGCAAGTGACCACAACCATCCAATTCAAAAATTCGATCCACTACATTATCCAAAAAATAACGGTCATGGGACACCGTAATTACAATCCCGGAAAAAGAGTTCAGATAATCCTCTAAAATTGTCAACGTCGGAATATCCATATCATTAGAAATCTCATCCAAAACCAGGCAGTTTGGAGCAGAAATCAATACACTTAACAAGTACAGCCTTTTTTGCTCTCCGCCGGAAAGTTTGGATACCGGTGCATACTGCATATCAGGAGTAAATAAAAACCTCTCTAACATCTGTGACGCTGTAATCCTTCCATCACGGGTCGGAACATACTCTGCAATATCTTTGATATAATCAATCACTCTCTGATTGGTATTCATATCCGGTACTTCCTGCGCAAAGTATCCGATTTTCACAGTCTCTCCAACTTCAATCTGACCAGAATCCGGCTCCACAAGCCCTGCAATCATTTTTAAAATGGTTGATTTTCCGCAGCCATTTGGTCCGACAAATGCAAGTCTTTGATTTCGAAGCACAATATAATCAAAATCCTCCACCAGATTTTTTTCTCCATACCTCTTACTGATATGATGAAGCTCTACCGTTTTCTTTCCCATTCTTGTCTCTACAGAATCAAGTTCTAATGCCTGTTCCTGAACCGGTGCTTTTCCATTTTTTAATGCTTCCAGACGCTCTAATCTTGCTCTCTGCTTTGTACTTCTGGCACGACAACCACGTTTTGCCCATTCCAGTTCCATTCGAAGCACGCTCTGGCGTTTCCGCTCGGATGCAAGTTCCATCTCTTCTCTTTGCGCTTTTAATTCAAGAAATCCAGAATAATTGGATTCATAACTATATAAATTCCCACGAGAAATTTCAAGAATCTTATTCGTCACTTTATCTAAGAAATAACGGTCATGCGTTACCATAATTACTACACCTTTATAGCTCTTTAGATAATCCTCCAGCCATACAAGCATACCACTATCTAAATGGTTCGTCGGCTCGTCCAATAATAAAATATCAAACGACCCTGTCAATACTTTTGCAAGCGCAACTTTTTTCTTTTGTCCACCGGAAAGCTCACTCACCCTCTGTTCATGGTTTGTAATTCCAAGCTGATTTAAAGCACTTTTTACCTCACTTTGCGCCGTCCAGTCTGTCTCATCTATTCCATCCAACGCATAAGACAAAACCGTTGCATTTTCTGGAAAATATGGATTCTGTGACAGATATGCAAGCCGAATTCCATTTTGCATAATAATCTGCCCTTCATCCACCTCTTCCACTCCGGCAATTATATTGAGCATCGTTGTTTTCCCCGTTCCATTTAAACCAACGATTCCAATCTTATCCCCTTCCTGTACTCCATAAGAGACATCATCAAAAATCTTTTTATCTCCAAATATTTTGCTGACATGTTCAATATTTAATATGTTCATTTTTGCTTTCTTCCCTTTGCCTTCTTTCTTTAAATGACATAGTTTCCTACATCTTCACTATTTCCAATTAAATCCTGCAAAGAAATTTTATCAAAATAGTCCTGAACCAACTTATGAAAGTCTTTCCACATTTTTAATGTTTTGCACGTATCTACACGCTCACAGGTATTTACTTCTCCTTCTAAGCAGGCAACCGGTGCAAGGGAACCTTCTGTCACTTTTAAAATACTTCCAATCGAATAATCTGCCGGCGCTTTTATCAGTTTATAGCCACCGCCCTTTCCTCTCTGGGCGCGCACAAATCCATTTTTACTAAGAGCTGCCACAATCGCCTCCAGATATTTTTCCGAAATTTCCTGTCTTTTTGCAATATCCATAAGTGGAATATATTCTCCTGTGTTATGTTCTGCCAAATCCAGCATTACCCGAATTGCATAACGTCCTCTTGTTGATATTTTCATCTATAACTACCTCCATCTTTTAACAATGCAGTATCCAAAAATTTCTAAACTGCATCCTTCCATCCATATTTCCTATTTTACCATGGTCTTACTATGTATTCAAGGCAAGAAAGCGACACAAGCTACGAGATTTGGAAACAAAAACCGAAGAGTTCTCTTAAAAGAAAACTCTCCGGTGCTCTTTTTAAATATAATACATTTCCTGCCTGTCATAGTGCTCAGAATAATACAAGACCAATTGTGAGATTGTCAGATTTTCCAGTATCTCATCCAGTTTATGATTCACTTTGTCAATCACAAGACGCTGGATCGTATCTGCAATTCCCACGTACTCACTGTTTGGCTGGGCTACCTGGTTATCTAAGTGATATGTTCCTTCCAAAACCTGTAAGACATCTGCCACTGTAACTTCAGCTGCACTTTTTGCCAACTGATAACCTCCCTGTGGACCTTTTACGCTCCGCACAAGTCTGGCACTTCGAAAGGCAGCAAAAATCTGTTCTAAAAACTGTTGTGAAATTCCATTTCTCTTCGCAATACTTCCCAGAGAAACTGGTCCATTTTGGGAATTCACTGCCAAATCAATTAACGAAATTAAACCATATCTGGTCTTTTTAGAAAAGCTCATTCTTAGTCCTGTACGGCTTTGAATGCTTCATCCAAATCCTGGATAATATCGTCGATGTTTTCTGTACCAATGGATAAACGAATTGTATTTGGCTTAATTCCCTGGTCTAACAGTTCTTCTTCTGTGCACTGGCTGTGTGTTGTTGTTGCTGGATGGATAACCAGAGATTTTACGTCAGCAACGTTTGCCAGTAAGGAGAATAATTCCAGATTATCAATAAAGTCTTTTGCCTTTTGAGCATCTCCTTTAATTTCAAATGTAAAGATAGAACCACCGCCATTCGGGAAGTATTTTGCGTACAGTTCTTTCTGTGTTGCATCATCAGATACCGATGGATGATGTACTTTTTCTACCTGTGGATGATTATTTAAGTATTCTACTACTTTTAATGCATTTTCTACGTGACGTTCTACTCTAAGAGATAATGTTTCAAGTCCCTGAAGGAAAATAAATGAGTGGAACGGAGAAATTGTTGCCCCTGTATCACGAAGTAAGATTGCACGGATTTTTGTAACGAAAGCTGCCGGTCCTACTGCTTTTGTAAAGCTGATTCCATGATAACTTGGGTTTGGCTCTGTTAAAGATGGGAATTTTCCTGAACCTTCCCAGTCAAATTTACCACTGTCTACGATGACACCACCGATTGTTGTACCATGTCCACCGATAAATTTCGTAGCAGAATGTACAACGATATCTGCACCGTATTCGATTGGTCTTACAAGATATGGAGTTGCAAATGTATTATCTACAACAAGCGGAATTTTATGTTTGTGTGCAATATTTGCCAGAGCTTCAATGTCAACAACATCCGAGTTCGGGTTTCCAAGTGTTTCAATATAAATTGCTTTTGTGTTTTCCTGAATTGCAGCTTCTACTTCATCATAGTTAAAAATATCTACAAATGTTGTTGTTACACCGTACTGTGGCAGAGTATGCAGTAACAGGTTGAAAGAACCACCATAAATATTTTTTGCTGATACAATATGGTCACCATTCTGTGCAAGGTTTTCAATTGTATATGTGATAGCAGCTGCTCCAGATGCGACTGCTAATGCTGCTACACCACCTTCCAGTGCTGCCATTCTCTGTTCAAATACATCTTCTGTCGGGTTTGTTAAACGTCCATAGATGTTACCTGCATCGGCAAGACCAAATCTTGCTGCTGCATGGTCGCAGTTGCGGAATACATAAGATGATGTCTGATAAATCGGAACTGCTCTTGCATCTGTCACCGGGTCTGGTTTTTCCTGACCTACGTGAAGCTGTAATGTTTCAAATTTGAATTTTCTATTTTCTCTTGTAATTTTTTCACTCATAGTTTAATATCCTCTTCTTCTCTTTTTTATTTAAATTATTCTGTGAACAGTGGTGTAGAGTAATATCTGTCTGCTGTATCCGGTAACAATGCTACGATTGTTTTTCCTTTATTCTCCGGACGCTGTGCCAGTTCAATTGCTGCGTGCAGTGCTGCACCGGAAGAAATTCCTACTAAAACTCCTTCTTTCTTAGCAAGCAGTTTTCCTGTCTTAAATGCATCGTCATTTTCAATTTTGATAATTTCATCATAGATATCAGTATTTAATACTTTTGGTACAAATCCTGCACCGATTCCCTGAATCTTATGAGGACCACCTTTTCCTTCTGAAAGGACTGGAGAGCTTGCCGGTTCAACTGCTACGATTTTCACATCCGGATTCTGAGATTTTAAGTATTCACCTGTTCCTGTCAGTGTTCCACCTGTACCGACACCTGCTACAAAGAAATCCACTTTTCCGTCTGTATCTTTCCAGATTTCAGGACCGGTTGTTTCTCTGTGTGTTTTCGGATTTGCCGGGTTTACAAACTGTCCAGGAATGAAGCTGTTCGGAATTTCTTTTGCAAGCTCATCTGCTTTTGCGATTGCACCTTTCATACCCTGAGCGCCTTCTGTCAGTACCAGTTCTGCACCATAAGCTTTTAAGATGTTTCTTCTTTCAACACTCATGGTTTCCGGCATGGTTAAGATAATACGGTAACCTTTCGCTGCTGCGATTGCTGCAAGACCGATTCCGGTATTTCCTGATGTCGGCTCAATGATAACAGAACCTTCTTTTAATATTCCTTTTTCTTCAGCATCTTCAATCATTGCTTTTGCAATTCTGTCTTTTACACTTCCTGCCGGATTAAAATATTCCATTTTACCAAGAATGGTTGCTTCCAGACCTAATGCATTTTCAATGTTTACAAATTCTACAAGTGGCGTATTTCCAATTAATCCTAATGTTCCTTTATAAATGTTTGACATAACTCTTTCCGCCTTTCCATAACAATTCTTTTTATTTTTTTATCGCTAAGCTTAACTCCCTTTAACATACTCTTTTAATATGTTTTCTATGTTTTACATCATATACCTCTTTTTTTGATTTGTCAACACTTATCTTTCATTTTTTCATTAAAAACATAGTAAACTTATCAGCAAACTAAAAGAGTCTTTAAAAATCAGCTTTTTTTGCTGATTTTTAAAGACTCTCAACTTAGATTAACTTATTAAGACTGCGCTTTTAAAAATGCTTCGATTTCACTTTGTCTTGCTTTCACAGACCCCTGAACCATTGGAGGTCTTCCTCCACCCCTTCCATTTAAGGTCTGATTCATTTCTTTTGAAATATTCGTAATCTCTTTCTTTGAAGAACCAAGAATATAACGATATCCCTCCGCATCTGTCCCAATAAATGCTCCGCAGATTCCATCTGTTATTCTCATTACATCATTGACGAAATTTCTTACTGCCACGGTATCTAATGTTTCTTCGAATAAGAGCACGCAGGTATCCTCCGGCTTTATCTCTTTTAATACTCCTTTTAAGTACTGTTCCTGCAAAATCCGAATTTTTTCTTTCTGTGCCTCCACTTCTTTTTGCAGACGCTCTACTGCTTCCGCAATGGAATCCGGTTTTGCAGAAAGTTTTCTTGAAATTGTTACGACACTTGCTTCTTTTTGATTATAATCCAAAAGCGCACGGAAACCGCAGACCATCGAAACTCTCATTCCACCCTTGTATTTAATTGCACCGATTAATTTAATTAAGCCAATCTGACCGGTAGCATCTACGTGCGGTGCACAGCAGGCACAGCTGTCCCAGCCCGGAATCACTACGATACGAACCTGTCCTTCGATTTCTATTTTGCTTCTGTAAGTCATCGTTTCAAGTTCTTCTTTTGTCGGATACAACACTTGAATTTTTACATTATCGGCAACTGCTTGATTTGCTTCCCATTCTATCTCTTTTAAATCAGTTTCTGTAAGCATGCCGTCAAAATCCATCGTTACCTCTTCATTTCCAAGATGAAATCCTACATTGTTATAGCCAAAACGACGGTTCACGATTCCAGATACAATATGCTCTCCGGTATGCTGCTGCATTTTGGAAAATCGTTCTTCATAATTTAATCTTCCTGTAACTTTGCTTCCCTGCTCAATTGCGTCTGTTACATAATGGGTTACAATCTCATTTTTTTCCTGTACATCAACGACTTTTACTTCTTTTTCTCCCACAAGAAGGACTCCGGTATCTGCATACTGACCGCCTCCTTCCGGAAAAAATGCTGTTTGATCCAGTATGACTTCAAACATACCGTCTTTTCCCTGCATACAGCTTTCAACTGTTGCTGTAAATTCTTTGATACTGCTGTCCTGATAAAATAATTTTTCTGTCATTTTACTAAAATCCTTTAGTCCCCGTATACACGAATTACTTTTGAAACTTTCTGCACAACACTCATGCCTTCAATAATCATCATGGCATCATTGAAGTTTCCTTCTTTTACTTTTGAAGTTACAACAACAAGTTCTGCTAATTCGCCCTCTTTGTTTTTCTGGATAACCTGAGCAATACTTACATTATTATTTCCAAATACACTTGCAATACTTGCGAGTGTACCGGCACAATCCGATACATGCATTCTTAAAAAGAAACGGCTTTCCATCTCATCTGCCGCTTTCAGAGGAAGCTGTTTATAGCAGGTGCAGCCAATTCGTCCCGTACATTCAAATACAATATTTCTTGCTACATCAAAAACATCACCTGCAATTGCACTGGCTGTCGGCAATTCGCCTGCTCCTCTTCCATAGAACATCGCATCACCTACGGCATCTCCGGTTAAAAAGACTGCATTAAAAGAATCATTTACTGTCGCAAGAGCATGTGTCTCCGGAATCAGCATTGGACGTACGCTGACTTCAATTCCGTTTTCTGTATTTCTTGCCACACCTAATAACTTAATCACACAGCCTAATTCTTTTGCATAACGGATATCTTTTGCGGAAATCTGTGTAATCCCCTCTGTAATAACATCGTCAAATGTGACTCTTGAATTAAATGCAATTGATGCCATAATTGCCATTTTTCTTCCGGCATCTAATCCCTGAATATCTGCAGTCGGGTCAGCTTCTGCATAGCCAAGCTCGGTTGCAAGGGCAAGTGCCTGTGCAAACTCCATTCCCTCCTGAGTCATTTTCGTTAAGATAAAGTTTGTTGTACCATTTACGATTCCCATGATTTCCGTAATATGATTTGCAGCCAGACACTGCTTTAATGGACGGATAATCGGAATACCGCCTGCAACTGCGGCTTCAAATAAGAAATCACAGTTATGCTCTGCGGCACACTCCAATAATTCCTGTCCATGAGAAGCTACTAAATCCTTATTTGCAGTTACAACATGTTTTCCCGCATTTAATGCCTCTAAAATATAAGTTCTTGCCGGCTCGATTCCGCCCATAACTTCAATTACAATTTCAATGGATTCATCTTCTAAAATTGTTTTCCAGTCATTTGTCAGAATTTCCGGATTTTCTACCTTAGCAGATGCTTTCTTTAAGTTGCGCACCAGAATTTTCTCAACTTCTACAACTGCACCGATTTTATGCGGCATTTCCTCTTTCTGATTTCTTAAAACTTTATAAACTCCACTTCCTACTGTTCCAAGACCAAGCAGTGCTGCTTTTATTACTTTCTTGCTCACAATTTATCCTCTTTCTTTATCACTTTATTTGTTCTCTCTTTACGAATCGGATTTTGCACATGTTCTACAAATCCTTTTTTCATTTTTGTATTTCGCTGAAACGCTTTGCTTAAACCACCCAACTTATTATATACCCAGAAAGAATGTACTAAAACCGTATTTACCTTTCCGATTTTCTCTTTCGTCGTTCCGGTATAGTTTGTTCCGCCACATTCAAATTTTGTACCCTTCATGATTTCTGTGATTAAATCAGATTCACAGGTAATATCATCCGGTATTTCTGTATAGGCAAGTCCCACACAATCCTGTCTGTGCGCATCACTTCCACCTGTTCCGGTCAACCCATACTTATCTGCAATTTTCTGAGCTTTTCCATTTACTTCCTGTGATTCACATGCATTAAAAGTTTCCATGAAATCAAATTCCTTTAAAATCTCCGGATTTCTCTGATAAGCCTTTGCATTCATAAAACTCATATATTTTTCCCCACATGGATGCGCCGGTCCTAAGATTCCGCCATAATTATGCACAATCGGAATTAACATCTGAATCGGCATTCCACGAAGCTCCAAAAGCCGAAGCTTAATGGTCTCCGGCATAATAACAATAATGTGTCCTGCATCTAACGTATCATACTCAATTCCTTTTAATACCAGAAAATCTTCATGCTTTTTACCTTTAATAAATTTTTTCCAGTGCCGGTAACCACGATAAGAATCATGGTCTGTAACCAGCATTCCCCCAAATCCATTTTGTTTTAACAGGGTAATATACTCATCAATTGGAACTTTCCCATCGATAGAACCCTCTTTTGTGTGACAGTGCATGTCTATTTTCATAACAAACAACACCTCCTCCGATTTACCTACACAATCTCTTTTGTATCTTTCTCTTATTCTGCACTCATTCCAAAACGTGCCAGTAAATTATCAAAATGCTGAAGCTGAACAACCAGATTGAATCCATAAGGATTAATTACCATACCAAGTGCTTCCGGCATAATAATTTTTTTAATATTTTTAAAATCAATCATCATTGCACGATATTTGCCTTCACGATTTAATTTTGAAAATTCAACGGTATCAGTAAAAATCGGAAGCATAAATTTGTCTTCTTTACTTTTTAAATAGAACACCTTTAATGCTTCTTTTTTCTGTTCTTCTTCCGTTTTCCCTTCCTGAGGTTTTTCGACTGCAATCATAAATTTACTTTTTACCAGATTGGCAGCCATCTCTTCTTCCAGTTCTTTAATATTCTCTTTTTCTTCCATTGGAACTTCTCTTCTTAATTCCTGCATAAAATAAGTTCCTGTAATCTGCAGTGCCGGATTCTCAAGTGGTCTCTTATCCTCTGGAATTTTTTCTAATATTGGACGTTTGACAATCTCTGTCAGCTCAAATTCTGTTGTCTGTTCTTTTTCTACAAATACCACCGCATTGACGCCAAGCGTAAATAAACTGGTAAAAAATGGAAGATATCCTTTATTTTCGATTTTTGCCGGAATTAATTTATGTTTCTGCTCTATCATATAAGGCTTTGCAGCCTCTTTCATATCATCCTCGACTTCAAATATCCAAACCTGGTCATTAAAATTCTCCTTATCACAAACTACAAACGGGTTATGCGTTCCCGCATTGATAAGCAGATAGAACTGCTCCATTTTCTGCAGTTTCTGCAGGCTTTCGATTTTGCTTTTTTCCATGTCTTAAGTCTCCTGTTGTATTTTTCATTTATCCTCTTTCTTTTAGTATACACCTATAAAAGAATTTTGTCGTTATTTTTTTATAAATATAAATGAAAAAGAACCAAACAGACAATTTTCATCCATTTGGTTCCCCTCTGTTCTTATTTATTTACATACTTCTTCGTAAAGGTTTCTGCCCTTAGAATCAATTACTACGATAACCGGAAGATTTTCTACTTCAAGTTTACGGATTGCTTCTGTTCCAAGGTCATCATAAGCAATAACTTCTGCTTTTTTAATACATTTTGAAAGCAGAGCTCCTGCACCGCCAACTGCGGCAAAAAATACCGCACCATTTCTTACGATTGCATCCGTTACTTCTTTTTTACGTTTTCCTTTTCCAATCATTCCAGTTAAACCTAAATCTAATAAACGTGGTGCATATTTATCCATACGGCTTGCAGTTGTAGGACCTGCCGAACCAATTGGACGTCCTTCTCTTGCCGGTGTCGGTCCCATATAATAAATCACATTTCCTTCTAATTCAATTGGAAGTTTTTCTCCTCTGTCAAGTGCCTGGTCCATGCGAAGATGCGCTGCATCTCTTGCCGTATATACCGTTCCTGTAATATATACATAATCCCCTGCTTCTAAAGTTTTTACTTCTTCTCTGTCGAGAGGTGCTTTGATATGTCTATCCATAATTCTTCTATTCCTCCGTATTAGATTTCTCTTACAATATGACGGTTTACATGACAGCAGATATTAATTGCTACCGGAAGTCCTGCAATGTGAGTTGCATAAGTATTGATGTTGACTGCAAGTGCTGTTGTATCTCCACCAAGACCTGCCGGTCCAAGACCAATCTGATTGATTTTCTCAAGCAGTTCTTCTTCGAGTGCTTTTACGTGAGGAAGTTCAGAATGAACACCGATTTCTCTTGTCAGTGCTTTCTTTGCAAGAATTGCTGCTTTCTCAAATGTTCCACCAATTCCAACACCAACAACAACCGGAGGACAAGCGTTCGGACCTGCTTCTTTTACAGCACCGATAATTGCTTCTTTTACTCCTTCAATTCCATCTGCCGGTTTTAACATGATGATTTTACTCATGTTTTCACTTCCAAATCCTTTTGGAGCAACTGTAATTTCTACTTTGTCTCCAGGAACGAGTTCATAATGGATAATTGCAGGAGTATTATCTTTTGTATTTACACGCTCAAGAGGATCTCCCACTACCGATTTTCTTAAATATCCTTCTGTATAACCCTGTCGCACTCCTTCATTGACTGCATCTTCCACGCTTCCGCCTTCAAAATGTACATCCTGTCCGATTTTTAAAAATACAACTGCCATTCCGGTATCCTGACAAATCGGAATCATATCTTTTCCTGCAATATCAAGATTTTCCAATAACTGACCTAAAATCTGTTTTGCAAGCGGTTTTGTTTCTTTTTCATATGCATTTTTCATTGCCTGTGCCATATCCGGTGCCAGATAGTGGTTTGCCTGAATGCACATTTCTTTTATGTTTGTTGTTAATGTCTCTACATTTACTGTACGCACGATTCTTTTCTCCTCTTTCTTTTACTTCAATTGATTTTTCACTTCAATACGGTTAAAATCTTTTAAACTTTCTCCCTGATGTTTACCCATCAGACCAATCAACATATAATAACCGGTTCTTGGATCTACCGGATACTCTTTTACAAGTGTAAAATCTTCGATTTTACCTGTACTGCTTACATGCATACGCGGTCCTAAACATTCTAATATCCAGTCTCCGATTTGTACATGCTTTTCGTCATAATAAGAAACCGATAAATCTTTTGCCACTGCTCCTCTTACTTTCTCTTCCAGTTCATACAAATCTATATCCGGTTTTTCTTCAAATTCCAACACGAATCCATGACGAACATCCGATCTTGGTCCATCCTGTGCATATCCATCTCCCATAAAATGAACACATAAATCTTCCAACGTATGTGCCATTTTTCTGTATTTTACAGATTTATGTACAATGCCTGCTATATTTTCCGGTAATGGACCAAACATACTTGGTCTGGTAATAATAATTTCTTCCCCAATTCCGACTAACAAGTCTGCATTTCTGTGAAGCAAAGGATAAATCAAATCAAAATGCTCCACAATCACCATTTTTCCATTGTTTGCTGCCTCTAAAATTGCCTCTGCCAGTTCATGCATCTGGGTAAATGCAGACTCAAACCGAATGTCCAGATGATAAGTGTGCGGTGCAAACGGGTCTGTCAAATCTTCTGATAAAAGCGGAAGCGGACGAATATTGACTCCCTCATCATCATTTGTCAAATCAATCCCTGGAAACATTCCTTTAATTAAAAGACTTTTTCCTGCTCCCGCATCTCCGATAATCCCAATAATATGATCAAACGGACTTAAATACATCTGGCTTAGCTGGATTCCTAAATCTGTCATTCTTCTACTGCCTCTTGGCGCAAAATAAAAACTGTACAGATTTCCTTCCTGCATTTGTTTTGAATATGCCATATCTTTTCCCTCTTAATAAAAATAGCCGGACCGCCCCAAAACAAACGCTTCAGGACAGTCTGGCATCTTTTTTTTCTTTAAGTCTCCACTACTTATTGCTTTTCACAATTGAAGCAGGGGACTTTCCTGATTCGATTAACTTCTTGCTTTACGAAGCGCAATAATTCTTTCCATTTCATTATAAACAATCATGTAACCTTCATCTACACCCATACCTGGTTTTGCAAGAATCTGGTCTGGCTGTGTTGCCATTGCGCAGTTTACGCAAACCTGTGCAGAACGGTCTGTTTCATTACAAGTACCACCCTGGTAAGCTCCAAATCCTTTTTCTTTGCAGTAAAGAACTGCTTCTACGATATTATTGATTCCACCAAGGTCTGGTGTTTTAATCTGAGCCATATGACCTGCTTTATTGTCTGCGAAATATTTTACATCTTCTAATGTATTACACCATTCGTCGGCAACTAATTCTACATTAATGCCTCTCTTATCAACTTCTTCTCTTAAGCCTTTTAAGCAAAGCATCTGTTTTTCTCTTTCTTCTGCATCCATCGGTCCTTCAATTCTTAAATGGAAAGGTTTTGCAGCTTCTTCAAGTTCTGCAAGATAATCTGCCATAGCGGTAAAGTTATCTACTCCGAAGATTGCACCGATTGTTCCATATACGTCGATATGGAATACCGGCATATAACTTTCATCATGGCGAAGTTTTAATACACGATCTCTCAACCATTCTACATATTCTTTTAAGATTTCACCATGTTCGCCAAGTTTTGTCTTTACATTATTGATTAATGCATGAGGCATAACGGCTGCACCTTTTAAAATCATCTTATCAGAGTTATCATAACGGTTATCACCGGACTGTGTAAAGATTGGAATTGGTTTATCAGATACAGTTGTACCATATTCGTCTGCTACTACTTCGCACATCAGACGTTTTGTAGATTTTGCTACTGCATCAAGAATCGCCTGGCTGACACCATAACGAATTGCTGTGTGAAGTCTCTTTCCTTCTACCTGAAGGTTTTCTACCATTTCACAAAGTCCTTTAAAGCTATCTGCTTCTTTTCCAACCAGTTCCGGTTTGATATATTTATCGATAATCGGAATGAAATCTTCTGCAAGGAAGAGAGGGTCTCTTCCGCCTGCTCCTGAATACTGAACGGCTGCACAATCACCCCACGCAATCTGTCCGTCTTCAAGGATTAACATAACAGAGATTGCTTCTCCTGCCTGTCTTACGGATTTAAATCCCGGTGTTACGGTTTCTCCAAAATAAGCCGCACCATCTGCTACTGCACCTTTTTTGATGGCTCTCTGGTCATCAAAGAAAAATCCTGTTCTTGCTTTTGAGCAAACTACATCCACAATTTTCATAATATTCTTCTCCTATTTTTTATGTAAAATTTGTTTTTTGATTTTTTCTTTGTCTTTATAGTCTCTTTGGGACTAATTTTGGTATTTCAATTTTGATATCTCATCTAACTTAATTTTTTGGTTTACCTACCAGACGTCCTTTACTGATTGCATAAACATCATCGATTGTCATCTGGAAAGAAGCTTTTCTCTTTTCCATTTTTGCTCTGTGTTCGATTTTGCCTCTGTTGAAATCAGCAAGTTCTCTTGGAAGTGGAACATTAGCTACATTTAAGTAACGAACTGCACCTTCAAAGTCACGAGCCGGAAGCATTTTTCCTGCATTGTATTTACTTGGAGCAAACGGAATATCAAGAACTCCGGCTTTTACTGCACGAACAGCACCAAGTGCCAAATCTCCCATTCCAAGTTCAAAGCATTTATCTACAATCGCACAAGTTTCCCCTTTAATGATTGCTTTTTCCAGTTCAAGAGCAGAACTCTTTAACTCCTGGTCAGCTAACAGAGAAATTGCCTGCTTAGTACAACGAAGACCCTGTGCATTTGCTTCCATTGTCGGAACACCCATTGCTTCATGCGGTGTTTTTACGATAACTTTTGTTGCTTTTGCAAGTGCTGCTACAGAACTTCCCCATGAAATAACACCAAATGCTTTTGCTTCATCCTGTGGGAATCCACCCATCCACTGATGAAGAACACTTGTTACAACAACATCTGAATATCCGTAACGGTCTAAGTACTCTTCTGTCAATTCTTCCAGTACACGAAGTGCTGCAACGTCCTGTACCAGGTTACCGCACTGACCATATCCAACGGTTACATTTCTTACACCCTGTTCTGCCGCAAGCAGCGCTTCGATAATCGCTACTGCATTTGACATGGACGGCGGAACTAATGTACCGGTTAATGGACCATAAGGCTCACGGTTAATCGAGATACCTGCTTCTTCATAGATACCGGTCAGACGGTCTACATACTGCCAGTCATAAATAGTTCTTTCAAGCGGAACATCTTTTGCATAAGGAATGTTGTAAGAAATACCGCCGCCTTCATAACTGGTAAATCCACCTGCATAGCAGATTTCAGTTAACAGTCTGGCATCTGGAGTACCATGACGAACCTGAACCGGAATATCAAGGTTTTCAATAATCGTACGGCAACCGGATACACCATGGTTGACTGCCGGAAAACCATTTAACATAGATTTCTGAGTACGAACAGATTCTTTAATTCCATCCTCAGCTTCTTTATAACGATTCTGTCTGGTATAAGAATCAATCGTTGTCGGAAGTAAATCTGCCTCTCCTTTATCCTGCAGATACTGAAGCAGTTTTACATGTTCATCAATTAAAGCGACTCCGGCTCTTGGCTGAATCAGAGTTCTTCTCTCTGCTTTTGCTTTTGCCAGTTTCTTTGAAAAGCTCTTGCTTTCTGGCATTGCTTTATGATAGGCAACAGATTCATCAAAGTCAACTTCTTTTCCTGTTGGCCACTGCTCTAAAATCTCTTTGCGGATTCCGTAAAATTCGTCATCCGACATTTTTTTATTTCTCAAGTCCATAATAAGCAATCTCCTTCTTCATAATCTCCAGCGCAGCAAGCGGATAATGCTGAGAAAGCAGTCCCATTGCCGCCAGAATATACTTTCTGTCTATCAGGATTTCAGCCTTTTCCGGTCTTAATGAACCAGGCTTGCTCTCATCAAACAGTGCATATTTTGCAACTTCTTCTGTATGTTTTGCATGAATTAACGCTCCACCTGTTGCAACCACGTATTTTACTCTTCTTAAGTCTTTTCCACTCTGTACATAAGTCAGACCACAAGGAGTAAAGACCTGCTCCAGCGAACCGGAGTGACGTTCTACTGCTGTTTCTACTGCTGCACAGGCAAGTGCATAATCCATTTTTTCCATTTCTTCATTATCCGGTATGTAATCTGTATGCTGTTCCAGCCAGCTTACCAGTTCAACTACACGATTTTTATTGATACCGGAAATTTTACTCAGTCTGCGCTCTCCGACAGCTTCTAAAATACCCTTTACACTGTAACGCATTCCGATATCGCCTTCCACCGTTCGTTTGGTATAAGGTTCCGGAAGCCCTTTTATTACAGTGGAAGCATTTGCCGGATTTCCATCTGCTACAGAATAGACATCTGTGGTCGCACCACCCAGGTCTACACCAACTAATTCCCCTATTCCCGGAACTTCTTCCCATCCATCGGATAACAGCTCCATTGCAACAAGCATTGCGGATGGTGTAGGCATGATAATTCCAGAAACCAAATCCATTGCTTTTGTAAGCCCTTTGCCCTGCACAATCCGATTCAGAAAAATTTCACGTATCTGTTTCTGCGTCGGCTCTATATTAATTTCTCCCAGTTTTGGCATTACGTTTTCGCAAATATAGACAGTACGTCCTTCTAAAATCTCTTCGCACTCATCTGCTGCGTTTCTGTTCCCTGCAAGCACAATCGGACAATCATAGCTTAATCCTGCAAGCATTTTTGCATTGTATAAAATGCACTCGGAGTTTCCTCCGTCTGTTCCTCCCGATAACAAAATAATATCCGGATGATAATCTTCTATTTCTTTTAAATCTCCTTTTGTAAGTTCAAAAGAATACGTTTTCCATACTTTTGCTCCGGCTCCAAGAGATGCTTCCCTTGATGCCTGAGCAGTCAGCTCTGGCACAAGACCAATTGAAACCATTTTTAATCCGCCGGCTGCGCTTGAGCAGGCATATTTTTCTTTAAATTCAAGGTGTCCCGTGGTCTGTTCCAGAATCTTGATTGCATTTTCAAGACCTTCGTTAATATCAGTCTCTACGGTTGTATAAGCTGCTGCTGTTCCAAGAATCTCGCATGCTTCTACATCAACCGCTGTTACTTTTGTATTTGTACTTCCAAAATCCACCAACAAAATCGGTTTCATTTTTTTCACCACCCCGATGTTATGCTAATACCGCTTCCGGTTTTTCTACTTTTAAATCCTCGTATAAAGCAGCTACTGTTGTTTCCGGTGCTGTACCAGGTCCAAATACACGGTCAAAGCCCATTGCTTTGAAACGTTTTTCCACTTCATCAAATGGCTGTTTTCCAACTACAATATTTCCGCCTACATATAAAAGAATATCTTTTAATCCGGATTCATCGCATTTATCACGGAGTCCACGGCAATCTAATTCGCCATGACCGTAAAGAGATGAAACTAAAATTGCATCCGCATTTGTTTCAATTGCTGCTGCAATATATTCTTCCTGAGAAACCATAACACCCAGGTTTACGACTTCAAATCCTGCTTCTTCAAACGCATGCTGTAAAATGCTGATTCCGACAGCATGTACATCTGCGCCGATTACGCCGATTACTAATTTCTTCTTATCCATTGTAAAACCGCTCCCTTCCGGTTATTTATAATGTATTTTTTATTGTATCTAACAGTGTTCCGTCTCTATATAATACGTTTGCTACTACCCTGTTGCCTAATTCTACCTTCTTCGGAACACCGGTAATTTTCTCTGCAATTTCTTTTAACTCGGTAATTTCTTTAACCGGAAGACCGGCTTTGATTAATTTTTCTTTTAATTCTTTCCGTTTTGGATTGACTGCAATCCCTCTCTGCGTTACAATTACATCTATGGTATCACCCGGTGTAGATTTACATAACACCTGGTCTACGATAAGAGGAAGTCTTGCACGAATCAGCGGTGCTACAACAATGGCTAGTTTTGCACCTGCTGCTGTATCGCAATGTCCACCGGAACCTCCCATAATGTTTCCGTTGGAATCAGTGTGTACATTTACATTAAAATCAGTGTCAACCTGGGTGGCTCCCAGAATAACTACATCAAGACTGTCCACTGCAGCACTTTTTGCTGCCGGAGATGCGTAACGCATGGCTGAAATCTCCTGATGTTTTGGATTTTCACGGATTGATTCAATGGCTTTTAAATCAAAACACTGTACATCCAGAATTGTATCAAAATAACCTTTGTTTGCCATATCTACTAAATACCCGGTGATACCGCCCATACAGAAACTACCTTTGATATGGTCTTTTTCCATCATTTCTTCCACATATTTTGCAACTGCCAGTGAGGCTCCACCAGCACCCGTCTGGAAAGAAAATCCATCTTTTAAATATCCGGAATTTTTTACTACCTTTGCTGCAAGTGCTGCAATTCTAAGCCCAACTGGGTCTCTTGTAATTTTTGTTGTTCCGGAAACAATCTTTGTTGGGTCTCCTATCTGTTCTACTTCTACCACATAATCTACATAACCTTCTGCGATGGAAGTATCTTTTAATGGATAAGGTACCAAATTATCTGTCAGTACGACAACCTTATCTGCATGCATTGCATCTGAAAACGCATATCCCATAGAACCACAGGCTGATGGTCCATATTTTCCGCTGCAGTTACCCATATTATCTGCACACGGTGCTGCTAAAAATGCAATGTCAATTTTAGAAGAACCATTTTCCATATCTCCGGCTCTGCCTCCGTGGCTTCGGAAGATAACCGGCTTTTCCAAGATGCCCTGCGAAATGGCTTTTCCGACTTCGGCACCCATATAGTTACACTCAAGTCCTGTAACTACTCCATTTTTAATATGTTCAATAATTGGTTTATGTACATCGAAGATGGAACTTGCATTGACTGTTAAGTCTTTGATTCCCATACTGGCTGCTTCTTCGAGTACCATATTTAACACATAGTCTCCATTTCTCATGTGATGATGAAAGGAGATTGTCATTCCGTCCTTTAAGCCAGTTTTTTCAATTGCTTCTCTTACGGACGCTAATAATTTACTCATCAAACGCACCTCCGTAAATTGCTTTTTCCATTTCAAGTACCTGGGAAGCACGTTTTACAATCGGTGCATCAATCATTTTTCCTCTAAGAGAAATAACTCCTTTTCCCTGTCTCTTTCCTTCTTCAATCGCATCCATGACATCATGTGCATAAGCGATTTCTTCTTCTGTAGGAGAGAATACTTCATTAACAATATCAACATGTCGCGGAGAAATGACTGCTTTTCCTGCAAATCCCAGACTCTTGGCAAATTCAGTATCTTTTCTAAGCCCTTCCATATCCTCTACATCGGTAAACGGTGTATCGTAGGCTTCAATTCCACAAGCTCTTGCTGCAAGCACCAGTCTTGTTCTTGCATAAAAGATTTCCTGTCCTTCTTTTGTTCGCTTACAATGCATGTCAGCCGTAAAATCTTCTCCTCCTAAAAAGATTCCAATGACTCTTTTATCTGCGGAAGCGATTTCAAAAGATTTTTCCACACCAAGTGCTGTCTCGATTAACGGAAGAATTTTTACAGTTCCCTCTTCTATTCCCGCTTTCTTCTCTACCTCTGCCATGTATGCGGAAACTTCCTGAATCATCTCGGCTCCGCTTACTTTTGTTGGCATAATAACATCTGGTTTTAAAGGAATGATGGCCTCCAAATCCTCTTTCCAGAATTTTGTATCCGTCGGATTGATACGTACAACTGTCTCGCAGGCATCAAATGACCGATACTTTAATGTATTTCTGACAAGAACTCTGGCTGCATCTTTTTCATCCGGAGATACTGCATCTTCCAAATCGAAAATGATGGTGTCAGCTCCTAATGTATCACCATTAATCAGCATGTTTGGTGTATTGCCTGGTAAAAATAACATGGTTCGTCTCATGATTCTAAAACTCCCCCTCTTTTTAATGCTGTCTCCATTCGTGCTCGAATAACGCAATCGAGTGCACCTTTATCTTTGATATAAATTTTTCCTGTAGATATCTCAAATTCATTTAGTGTATCTACCACAGCTCCCCGAATAGAATCCAGATGCTGATTGGCTACAACAGAGTCAATTTCCAGAGTCAGTTCTTTGTCATCTGGTTCAATCTGGATAAACAAATCACTGGATTCCAGGGTTCCTGCTACTGCATTTTTTAAAATTTTCACAGGCTGTCACCTCTTGTCTTTCCCTCTTTTTTATCTATGCTTAAAGCTTATTTTTTTATTTTGTGATTATTCTACAACACTTTTTGAAACGCCGGCCTTGGCCAGAATTTTCTGTTCGTGTTCAATTGCTTTTTTCTCAAGCACTTCTACTTCTTTTGTTGTTTCCGCTACAAATGCTTCATCCTTGATGGATTCCAGATTAATTTTTACATTAAACAGTGCTCCAAGAACTGCGGTTCTTGCCATCATAGTTGCTACTAAAGCATCTGTTACTGCTGTTTTATTTCCTTTTGTTACCATTACTTCTGCATAAGGCATAATCTCATAAGCGCGTTTTGCAACTGATAACGGTACTGCAACGGCTGCTTTTAAGCCATTCTGCATTGCTTCCTGACGAGCTGCCTTTTCTTCCTCTGTTTCTTTTGGCAGTGTCAGTGCCTGCATATATAAATCAAAAGATTCACTGTCTCTTTTGATGTCATCTAAAAGATGTTCACAGATTGCATGCATCGGTTCGATGGCAGCTTTCATTTCTTCTTCTACTTCTGCATATTTTTTCTTGCCAATGGTAAGACCTGCTACCATTTCAGTTAACGCTGCTGCTAATGAACCAGCGAGGGCGGAAATACTTCCGCCCCCAGGTACAGGTTCATTTGAGGCAGTCTGCATGGCAAATTCTTGAACGGTCATATTCTTCATGTCAATACCTCTTTCGTTTTACTCTTAATTATAAACGTGTTTCCAGAACCTGGTCAGTTGTGAATTTCGTTTCAAATCCGCAGTTGCTTTCTTCCAAATTGTTCAGTCCCAGATAGTATGCTGCACAGTCTACCAGTGCCTGAAGAGGAACGAGTCCAATAATCTCGCTTCCCATTACATTTACACCGTAGCGTCTTGCTTCCATACGAACAGTTTCAAACACTGTATAAATAGAAGTTTTTGTATAGTTTGTAAGATTCATAGATACCTGAGCAACATTTTTGCTTGGGTCTTCTTTGTTCTCTAACAGAACGCCCATAGCTTTACAATATTTGAATCCACCTTTGATATTACGAATCTTATCAGCGATCTTCTGTGCAATTTCAACACTTGATGTGCTTAAATTGATGTTGTATGCGATAAGCGGCATTCTTGCTCCGATTACAGTTGCACCACCGGTTGGGTGAATGGTGCTTGGTCCGATATCCGGAGTCCATGTTTCTGGATCAGCTGCAATTTTTTCTGCCATTCCTTCAAACTGTCCTTTACGGATTGTTGCAAGGTTTGCACTGTGTTTTAAACCTTTTGCAGAATCTTCATATAAGAAGAACGGCTGACCGAATTTTTCTGCTGCTTCTGTAGCAACTTCTTTTGCAAGTGCATCTGCTTCTTCTACTGTTGTTCCACGGATTGGAATGAAAGGAACTACGTCTACACAGCCCATACGAGGATGCTGTCCTACATGTTTTGTCATGTCGATTAATTTTACTGCTGTTCCGATTGCTGTTACCATTACTTCTTTTAACGGCTCTGGCTCTCCGATTACTGTTACAACACTTCTGTTATGGTCTGCATCAGAAGAATAATCAAGAAGTTTTACTCCCTCTACATCACGGAAGCAATCGATAATTGCGTCAAATGTTTTCTTGTCCTTTGCCTCACTAACGCTGAAATTTGGTACACATTCAATGATTTTTTCCATTGCCATAGTTCTCTTTTCTCCTTTATGATTATGTAAATATTTAAAAGTTGCCGTTTTTTAAAACACACACTTATTTTTATTTCCATTCTTTGTGATATACAGTCTCGCCCGCTTTGATTACGGTCTCAACCAGGTTAATTGCTGTGTGATATGGCATATAATGAATGGATGGGAATTTCAGGAATATGATATCTGCCTGTTTTCCCACTTCGAGGCTTCCGATTTTATCGGCTCTGTCCACTGCTGCCGCGCCATTAATGGTAAGAGCAGTAATGACTTCCTCGATTGACATGTTCATATAAATACATCCAAGTGCCACCATAAGTGGAATGGAATTTGAAAAACAACTTCCCGGATTCAAGTCAGAAGCCAGTGCCACTGCACAGCCTTCATCAATCATTTTTCTTGCCGGTGCATATTCTTCTTTTAAACCAAATGCGGTTAACGGAAGAATGGTACTGATGACTCCTGCATCCCTCATCTGACGGATTCCTTCATCTGATGCTTTTAATAAATGGTCTGCCGAAACTGCTCCAACTCTTGCAGCCAGTTCAGAACCGCCAAGCTGGTAAATCTCATCTGCATGAATTTTCAGCTTGAATCCCATTTCTTTTGCTTTTGTCATATAGTACTCGGAATCTTCTACAGAAAATACATTTTTCTCGGTAAAGATATCCGCAAATTCTGCAAGACCTTCCTCTTTTACAATCGGCATGACATGATTTAACTGTTCATCCAAAAATTCTTTCTCTTTGCCTTTCCATTCTGGCAGAACACTGTGAGGTCCTAAGAATGTGGAAACAATATCAACCGGATGTTTTTCATTTAGGTTTTTCATTGCGCGCAGCATTTTTAATTCTGTCTCGCAGTCCATACCGTATCCGCTCTTTCCTTCTACGGTAGTCACACCAAATTCCAGCATACGGTTTAAGCGTTCTTCACCTGTTTCCATCAGTTCCTCTAAGGAGGCTTCTCTTGTTGGAACTACGGTGGCATTGATGCCACCGCCGCGTTCCATGATAGACATGTAACTGTCGCCTTTCAGTCTCCAGGAAAATTCATCTGCTCGATATCCGCCAAAGATAAAGTGTGTATGGGAATCTACGAAACCCGGCATTACAGTTTTGCCTGTCGCATCGATTACTTCATACTCATCATTTATCTGTTTGTCTAATTCTTCTGTTGTACCGACTGCCACAATTTTATCATCGTGAATGATTACGGCTCCATCTTTAATCAGACCAATATCTGACATTTCTTTTCCATGTTTCGGTGCACTACCTTTACAGGTAACCAACTCAGATGCATGACGTATATAGCGTTTTTTCATGTCTGTTATCTCCTAATTTTAGTGATGTGTATGATGATGTGGTTCTACCACTACATCTTTGCATACTCTTTCAATTAATTCGTCGCTTGCAAGGTAAGGCATTGTAACATAATCCTGACCTTCTCTGATTCTGTTGTATTCTGCTACAGTTTCGATAGAGTGTTCGCATCTGCCCCAGCTTCTTCTTGATACACCAATCATAGTATCCCACGGAATAGCCGCTTTTAAGATTTCGTCTACTCTTTCGCTTCCGTCAAGTACCATACCGAATCCACCGTTGATGGATTTGCTGATACCAACACCACCGCCGTTGTGAAGAGCTACAAGACTCATTCCACGTGCAGCGTTTCCTGCGTAGCAATGTACAGCCATATCTGCTGTAATATTAGAACCATCGTAAATATTAGATGTTTCTCTGTATGGTGAATCTGTACCGCCTGTATCATGATGGTCACGTCCAAGCATTACCGGTCCGATTTCTCCATTTCTTACCATTTCATTGAATTTCAGAGCAATATCTCTTCTTCCAAGAGCATCCTGATATAAAATACGGCACTGAGTACCAACTACCAGTTTGTTCTTTTCCGCATCACGAATCCAAATCCAGTTATCTCTATCCTGGCTTCTTCTTTCTGGATTAATGATTTCCATTGCAGCGTGGTCTGTTTTTCTTAAATCTTCCGGTTTTCCGGATAAGCAGCACCATCTGAATGGTCCATATCCATAATCAAACAGCTCTGGTCCAAGAATATCTTCTACATAAGATGGGAAAATGAATCCTTCGCTTGTATCTTCACCATTCTTTGCGATATCTTTTGCGCCTGCATCAAATACAGCTCTCATGAAGGAGTTACCGTAATCGAAGAAGTAAGCTCCTCTTTCTACGAGTGTTTTGATTAAGTGATAATGTTTTACTAATGTCTGATCTACTAATTCACAGAATTTATCTTTATCATTTGCAAGCATTTCTGTACGTTCTTCGAATGTCAGACCCTGTGGGCAGTAACCTCCGTCGTATGGCACATGGCAGCTTGTCTGGTCAGATAACAGTTCAATCTTGATATTGTTATCAACTGCATACTGCAGTAAGTCTACGATATTTCCATGGTAAGCAATGGATACTGTTTCTTTCTTATCCATGTATTCCTGTGCAACTTTGAATGCTTCCGCTGCATCTTCAATTACAAGGCTTACCCATCCCTGGCTGTGACGTGTTTCAATTCTGGAAGCATCTACTTCTGCGATGATACCAACACCACCGGCTATTTCGATTGCTTTTGGCTGAGCTCCACTCATTCCGCCAAGACCACTTGTTACAAACAGATGCCCGGCAAGGTCACCATCCTGAGGTACTCCGAGGAATTTTCTACCTGCATTTAAAATTGTGTTGAATGTACCATGTACGATACCCTGAGGTCCGATGTACATCCAGCCACCGGCTGTCATCTGTCCGTAGGAAGAGCATCCCATTGCTGTTGCTTTTGCCCAGTCTTCCGGATTATCGAACATACCAACCATCAGACCGTTTGTTACGATAACTCTTGGGCTTGTTTTATGAGATTTGAAAAGACCCATTGGATGACCACTCATCATTACCAGAGTATGTTCATCTGTTAGTTCTTCCAGATATTTTTTGATTAACTGATACTGCATCCAGTTCTGGCAAACCTGTCCTGTTTCTCCATAAGTTACTAATTCATAAGGATATAAAGCAACTTCATGGTCAAGGTTGTTATCAATCATAACCTGGAATGCTTTACCTTCTACGCATTTTCCTTTATATTCATCGATTGGTTTTCCGTAAATTCTTTCCTTTGGCATGAAACGATATCCATAGATACGACCTCTTGTCAGAAGTTCGTCTAAGAATTCAGGAGCAAGCTGCTCGTGCAGTTCTTCCGGTACATATCTCAAAGCATTGGCAACCGCCAATTTGATTTCACGTTTGTTCAGAGTAAGTTCTCTCATTGGAGCTCTTCTTACACCTTCTTTGAAGGTCGGATACTCCGGCAGAACCGGGTCCAATTTGATTACCATTGCTTTTCCGATTTCAGCATTATTCATCATTTCACATCTTCTCCTTTTTTGTTATTTTTATTTGTTTTTGATTTGATTTAATTTTACCATTTCAAAGTCTAAAAAACGTCTATTTATTTAAAATTTTTTCAAAAAAATCTTGCTATCTGGTAATAAAATCGTCAACAATTCACAATAGCAAGGTTTTTTATCGTCTTCTTCTATGAAATTTGTCAAATTTCTACATCAAGCATAAAGAATCATTAAACGAATATAAAAAGACCGCCCCAAGGACGGCCTCTTTGCAAGGAATGATATCTATGACTAGATATGGCGTGGCATGCTTCCATCCCTGAAATCAAAAATTTCAGGGACGAAAGCTTCATGCTCAAGAATACTTTCGTGCTCAGTATCCATGAACAAATCCCGTCTACCCAACGGCTTTCACTTTTTACGAATAATGGAATATTCGTATCTTTACTGTGACTATACTCTAACATAAGAGCAGTCAAAAAAACGCAAAAAATTCGTATATTTTTTAAATTTTTTCTAATTCATATACACTTTTTAATGGTTTTAAATAATATTCTGCTTCTTTTCGATAGTCCTCTGCTTCTTTTGTCAAAAGTTTTTTGAATTTTTCTGAATATTTCTTTTTTAATTCCCATTCATGCAAGGCGAAAAGTCCCTTTGCATAAGGGGAACCCAACTGATTGGCACTTTTCTTTGCCTGCATCAGATAAAGCGAAGCCTTTTCAAATTCTCCCTTTTTCGCTTCAAGCAGCGCCAGAGCCCCCTTTGCGATCGAACGTCCAATCAACATATAAGATTCTTCATACAATAAATCTGCCTGATAAAAAACGAGTTCACCTTTCTCTACTTCTCCAAGTTCCTGATAAACCCTGGCAAGATTGCAGTAAACAGCCGGTGTACACGGAATATGATTCTTCCGGCAAACTGCAATTGCCTGTTTATAATACGCTTCTGCTTCTTTAAAATGTTTTTGTTTTCTCTGAATTTCCCCTATGTAATTATAACATCCGGAAATATTTGACGCATAAATCCGTTCTTTTAATGGAACTCTTTTAAAATATTCCAAAGCTTCTTCCAGTTTTTCTTCTGCCTCTTCAAATTTTCCAATCATGCCATAATAAATTCCATACAATCTGCAGGTAATCGCATATTCTTCCTGATATCCCTGTTTTTGTGCCAGTTTGAGACTTTCTTCTAAAAGTTCTTCTAAATTTTCTGTTTCCCAGATATTCAGACGATAATAAATCAGAAATCGTAAACAATGGATTTTTTCCTTTGCATCCTCTCCAATACATCCAATGGATTTTAATGCTTTTTCAATACATTCTATTCCTCGTCTGTAATATCCCTGCGGAATACAATACTGTGCCTGTGTTTCCATTAAAATTGCATGAAAACGAATATATTTTTCCTGCTGCCCACTCTCTTCGTAGATATCTTTTAATTCTTCTTCCAGCCGGTCACAATATTCTAACACGGATTCTTCTTTCTCCGGTTTTATTCCGGACATAAGCGGTGCAACCGGATAATGCTCATACGACTTATAGGCATAATTTTGCAAAGCAAGAATCTTATACTCTAAAGTTTTTTCTTTATTTCCTGCAAGACAATAGTGATAAATTAAACGTTCAAAACGACTGGCATCATAAATCGGACTTTTTGCAATATATTCTGCAAGTTTACTGTGAAACACTCTACGCCTTGATGGGGACATCTGAATATGTACATAACGCTGAGTACTTTCATGAATAAAATAAAAACGAACCGATTCTTTTTCCTGTTTTTCGTAAATAAAATGTTCTTCTTTTAACCTTTCAATTGCCTCTAAAATTTCCAGTTCATCCTGCCTTAAAATTGCAACAAGTGCTTCCATGTCAGACCATGCCTGACAAGATGCAATCAGCTCTAATACCTTCCTGGTTTTATATGGAAGCGAATCCAGACGCATCTTCCAGACCTGAGTCATCGGCACAACCTCGTCTTCTTTTAAATCCATGCCCTTATAATAATCCAATAATGTATGAATTAAAAATGGATTTCCATTTGTCTCTTCGTAAATACTGTTTAAGAATTTTTCTGTTACATTCTTTCTTCCAAGACGTTCTACTAACATCTGTTCTACATTTTTTCGGCTGAAAGGCGAAACAAAAATTTTTGTAATCTGTTTTTCCTTTACAAGCACCGACAGACTCTTCTTTAATCTATCCTCCCAGTTTACCGGACAAGTACCCAGAATAAACAGATTTTTATTTCGAGAACGAATCAGTAAAGCTAAAAAGTCCAGACTTGATGCATCCATATTTTGAATATTATCTAAAAACAGGACAACCTTTATCTGTCTTCCAAGTTCTTCAAATAATTTTAAGATCAGATTTCTCGCTGTGCGGTAACTATAGGAAATTTCGACATCTTCAAACAGAACAATTTCTTCTTTTCTTGAAAAAAGTGGAAACAGCTGGTCTGCCGCTCTTAAATATTCTATCGGCAGTGTCATATTTTTCTCTTTCAAATAAGTATTTAATTCCATCATCAACGTATTCCATGCCTGAAGTGGCATATTTTTTTCTGTTGCTAGACAGGAGGTACGCATAATCAATACTGACACTTCCTGAATTTCTTTCAAAAAGCTCTCCGCCAGATAAGTTTTTCCAATTCCGCTCTCTCCTGCTAAAAATACCGTCTCATCTTCCCCAGCTAAAAATTTACGGTAAATTCCACGAAGCAGGCAGCGCTCTCTCTCTCGTCCATCACCTTGTGTCTCATCTTCCTTATGCTCGCTTTCACTGACCCAGTTTTCCATCAGTTCATTGTAAAATTCCTGAATTTCTTTTCCGGGAAGAATTCCAAGTTCTGTATGAAGTTTCTCCGACAGCTGCTGATAAATTCGGATTCCTTTATAATACAAACCTTCTTTGGCATAGATTTGCATCATCATCATATAAATCCTCTCATCAATCGGCTCTGCAGTTGTATACCGTTCAAATAATTTTTCTCTTTTTTTCAGGGAAAGATGTTCAACATTCTGCATCTTTTCGTAAAGGCGGTTCAAATAAATCTCTTTTAATTTTCCCCTTTTGAAATTCATCCAGTCTTCAAACGCACCCGCATTTTTCAAATAAAAATTTTGCAGAAAATCTGATTTATAGACTTCCGTTCCGTTTTTCTCATTTTCCTCTAAAAAACGGTCATAATCACTTTCAATTTCCAGTTCTTGATTTAATTCCAGATTTTGTCTGGTAGGTGATGTAATCAGCTCTTCTCCGAACACTTTACGAATCGTATAAAGCGCATGACGTAAGTTTTTTCTTGCCGAGCTTTCATCACATTCCTCCCATAAAAGCGTTGCAATCTGGTCTCTTGTCGCTGATTTTTCCACTGCCATATAATACAGCAAAGCTTCTACTTTTTTATATGGAAACATCATCTCCTGTTTATTTACCAGCACTTTCGGATTTTGAAGTACCAGTATCTCTATCATGATTTTTTTCCTTTCTTATATCTATACGGTTTTCACTTTACAGATTCCGGCTTTTGCAGTCGCTTCTGCCTCATTTTTTAATTCTACAGGATGCTCCCAGTCCTCGATTACTGCAAGTTCTCCGGCACTCACTTCCTGATTTGCAATCTTCATACTGCCTTCTTTTACATAAATACATAACAGATTATAATCTTTTTCTCTTTCAATCACAGCCTGCTGTGCAGTTTTAAGCTGTGCGGTTTCCATTACACCATCTGCTCCATCTTTTAACATCAGATTAAAATCTACGACCTTTCCATAACTGACAGTCGGAATTTCACCGTCAAATTCGTCCACCTGATACGGTTCTAATTCTACTCTTGTATTAACACCATGAATCAAATCCAGGTGTCCTTCAAAAATCATCAGATAACGTTTCACATTTGGCAGACTGGTAAACTCTGATTTCACAACGTCTACGGTCGCACTGCTGATTCTTGCCTGAAAGTTTCTTTCTGCATAATTTCCATCTTCCGGATAAATGTAAAGCTGGGTGGTTGTTCCCCCTGACCAGTTACTGGTTGAAAACTCTTCTGCTTTTTTTACACTCATTTTTTCGCTCATGATTTTTGTTCTCCTTCTCTATCATCCAAGATATCTTTACTATACCGCAAAATTTCTGCGGTTTCAACTTTCAACCTTGTCAGCCTTCCCAAAAATATGATACCCTTACATAAAGTATATGTTATTTATCAAGGGGGATTTTTTTATGTATCTTTCAAATACTTATCTCGAAGAGGGTTTTCCTTTTCATGGGAGAAAGCAAAAACAGATGGAAGCTTTTCTAAAAAAAAGCGGTCTGACTCCGGACTCCTTTTATTCCTACTCCGTTCTCTTAACAGACCAAAACGGGTCTATTTTAGGCTGTGGTTCACGTTATGAGAATGTCTTAAAATGTATCGCAATTGACGAGACTTATCAAGGAGAAGGTCTCCTTGCCAAAATTGTCACCCAACTTGTCAAACAGGCAGCACAATCTGGGATTTCTCACCTGTTTTTATTTACCAAACCTTCCTATCAGACAGTATTTACCGACATGGGATTTTATAAAATTATTGCAACTGATACCATGCTTCTTTTAGAAAACCGAAAAGATGGAATTGTACAGTATTTAAAATCAGAAGCTGCACCATTTTTGGCTGTTTCTTCTGATGTTTCACATCCTGTCAGTGCAATTGTTATGAATGCCAATCCATTTACCAAAGGTCATCAATATCTGGTGGAGACAGCAGCCAAAAAAAGCAGTCTCTTACATGTATTTGTTTTATCGGAGGATGCCTCGGAATTTCCATCCGATGTTCGTCTCGAACTTGTTAAAAAAGGCTGTAGCCATCTGTCTAACGTCTCTGTACATGGAAGTTCCGATTATTTGATTTCACACGCTACTTTTCCGGATTATTTTTTAAAAGAGCGCGCTGTTATCAATGATGACACCGCAAAACTTGACCTCGAAATTTTTGCACACTACTATGCGCCTGCCTTCCATATTACTGCACGTTTTGTTGGAGAAGAACCTTTTTCTAAAGTTACAAATGCCTATAACCAGCAAATGAAAACGCTCCTTCCAAAGTATGGCATTGATGTTTTTGAATTACCCAGAAAGCAAAATGATGACACCATTATCAGTGCCACTCTTGTCCGCAGACTGTTTCTTGAAAATCAGCTGGAGGCATTAAAAAATTTTGTTCCGGCTTCAACTTACGAATACCTGATTTCTGAAGCCGGACAAAAACTTCGAGTTTCTCTCTTATCGCAAAAGGAGGGATTATAAAATGTCAGATTTACTCAATAAAAACTGGAGTACTGGAACTCCAATTACCATGGCTGAAATTCTCGATGCAAGAGAACACCGTGCATGGATTCAACAGGAACTGCTTTCAGGCCATACTCTTGAATCAAACTGTGCCTTAATCAGCTTTACTTTAAATATTCCCGGTCCAATAAAAGTATTTCCTTATACCATTTGGGCTTTTTATGAGGGAATTTGTTTTATCGAATCCTGTTTAACAACGCATCAGCTTACGTTATTAACTAAAAAGATCATGGAAGAAAATACCGGATATGAAGCATTTTTTCTAATCAAAGGAACCACACCGGAAACTTTAAAATCCTATATGACTGCATTTGAAGATGGCTCTTCTTTTGGCCGTATCTTTGATTTGGATGTTTTACGCCCTGATTCTACCAAAGTCTCCCGCACCGAGCTTGGACTCTCTGGGCGCACCTGCCTGCTCTGTGACAATCCTGTTTTTGTTTGTTCCCGTTCCCGCACTCATTCCGCAAAGGAACTTTCCAAAAAAACTCTTTCCATCATTGAAGCGCATTTTTTTGAAGTGTTTTCTTCTTATATCGGAACACAGATGACACAGGCACTGATTTCAGAAGTCAATACTACCTTAAAGCCAGGGCTGGTTGACCGCTGCCACAATGGTTCCCATAAAGACATGAATCGGGAACTTTTCTTAAAAAGTGCAGACAATCTGTTTCCTTATTTCTGTCAAAGTGCACGCCTTGGTCTGGAAGCAGGATGTCATGGCACACCTCTTCCTGAAGTCTTTTCTTCTCTTCGTGCACTTGGATTAAAAGCAGAACAGACCATGTATCAGGCAACAAATGGAGTCAATACCCATAAAGGAGCCGTCTTTTCCGGTGGGATTTTATGCTGCACCCTTGGATATACTGTTTCAAAGAAAACCATACCTTCTCTTTCTTTTTTGGATGATACAACAGACGAGTTGTCAGAAATCATCAAAGAAATGTTAGTTCATCTCCTTGATGATTTGAAACTGCTTTCTAAAAAAGATTCTGCCTCTCTTACTCACGGAGAGAAACTTTATTTGAAGTATCAAGTTACCGGAATCCGTGGAGAAGCCCAAAAAGGATTTCCTTCTTTAATTCAGCTTGGACTTCCACTTTACAAAAAACTTTTACAAGCAGGTTTTTCCAAAAATGATGCCGGCTGTATTTTACTTTTGCACTATATTGCTTACACACAGGACAGCAATTTAATTACCCGCTCTGATTATCAGACTGCACAAACGATTCGTACACAGCTTGCCTCTTTTTTAGAAAACAGCAGTTACGAAAAACAGCTTGAAGTTCTTCCTGTAATTGATAAAGAATTTGTCAAAGCAAATTTAAGTCCCGGCGGAAGCGCAGATTTACTAGCCTTAACTTATTTTTTATATGAAATTTATCATACCACTATTTTATTTTAGGAGGTTTATGCTATGGATTTTACTATGCAAAATGCCACATTAGAAGATTTAAACGAACTAAGCCTATTAATGAATCAGGCACATAAGACAATGGAGCACCCTGAATGGTTTGCTGCCGATGATGATGTTTATTTAAAAAAGCATCTTGAAAAACACGGATTTATTGTCACAGCACGGACAAAGGATAAAACACTTTCCGGTTTCTTTGTCATTAAATATCCTGCTGTTTCAGAGAACTATCTTGGACAGATACTGAATTTTTCTGATACTCAGATGCAGCAGACAGTCTATATGGATTCCGCTGTTGTCTCTCCTGAGTTTCAGGGAAACCATCTGCAGTCTCGTATGCTTCAAAATGCCGAAGCACAATTAAAACATCAGTTTCAGCATTGCCTGTGTCTGGCAACCGTACATCCAGATAACCGATTCAGTTTAAATAATATGCTGAAAAATGGATATGAAATTCAGTTAACTGCCACACTTTATGGCGGACTGCCACGTTACGTGCTGTTAAAAGAATTATAGTGAACTACTCGGCAACTAAGTTAGCAGAGCATCTAAAAAATCTGCGCAGAGCATTGAAACATGTTCTGCGCAGATTTCTTTTTTATTTTAAAATTTTTAATTCATATTCTCTACTTCCCAGACCAATTTTTTCTGCCTGATCCAGTGTCGCTTTCCACTCAATATTCGGATTGGAATCTTTAAAGTGGTCGTGATGGCAATGCCAGTCTTCCTGTGAAAGATGTTCTCCAAGCTGACTGTTTTCAATTGGTTTTGCCTTTAAGCAGGCATCCGCACATGCCTGGTCCAATGCAACCGGGTCAAAACTTGCAAACATTCCGATATCCGGAAGAATCGGTGCATCATTTTCTCCATGGCAGTCACAGTTTGGACTGATATCCTGTACCAGTGAAATGTGGAAGCATGGACGTCCATGACAGACTGCCTGTGCATACTCTGCCATCTTGCGGTCTAACAATTCATTTGCACTGCTGTTTGGATTATAAACGGCATCAAAACTACATGCACCAATACAGCGTCCACAGCCCTTACATTTATCATAGTCAATCACTGCTTTTTTATTTTCATAAATAATTGCATCACTGCCACACTCTTTTGAACAACGATGACATCCGCGGCATAACTCTTTATTAATTGCAGGTTTCCCACTGGCATGCTGCTGCATCTTTCCGGCACGGCTTCCGCATCCCATTCCAATATTTTTGATTGCACCGCCAAATCCTGTCGCTTCATGTCCTTTAAAATGGCTTAAGCTGATGAAAATATCTGCATCCATAATTGCACGTCCAATCAGGGCAGTTTTACAATATTCTCCATTTACAACCGGAACTTCCATTTCATCTGTTCCTCTAAGACCATCACCAATGATAATCTGGCATCCTGTTGTAATGCTGTTAAATCCATTTAAATTTGCGCAGTCTAAATGTTCCAGTGCATTTTTTCTACTGCCTGGATATAACGTATTACAGTCTGTCAAAAATGGAAGTCCTCCCTGTTCTTTACAGAGGTCTGCTACTACTTTGGCATAGTTTGGACGCAGAAATGCCATATTTCCAAGCTCTCCAAAATGCATTTTAATTGCAACAAATTTTCCTTCCATATCAATGTCTTTGATTCCTGCTGCAATACAAAGTTTTTTCAGTTTTTCTAACTGGCTTGTCCCTACCGGACAGCGAAAATCTGTAAAATAAACTGTTGATTTTGCCATAATTGCCTCCTTTGATTTTATGTACCATCAAAATCTTTTTTGGGAAAAATTATAGGAACTTATTTCTCAGAGTCCATTCTTTCCAGCAAAGATTTAGCATCCAGTCTTTGTATCGGAATTACTTCTTTTGGTGGATTTTCATGTTTTCCGAGCATTTTTTCCATCCATATCATATCATACCATTTGCCAAGTTTGTACCCACATTTTGTAAAATTCGAATAAATCTCCTACAATAATAGATTCAATAAACCAATGACAAATCCAATCAGTGCTCCAAGGTTGATTACCGTATGAAGTTCTTTTTTCATAATACTCATCAAAATATTTTCTACTTCCAGTACATCCATCTGGTTTACTTTTTCTTCTACCACTTCTGCAATATGGAACTGTTCGGCAAATCTGCCAGCTTCCTCACTGACAAATTTTTCATATACCGCTTCTATTACCGTTCCAATTTTTTCTTCTCTTGAAACAAGCCCTCCCAGTACCTCACTAACTGGTCTTTCTTCTGCTGCTGCTATTTCACCAACTACAATTGGATGGATTTTTTCCTGACCATTTTCTTTAATATATTCGCCCACTTTATTTCCAATCGGCTCGGCAATCGAATGAATTAAATCATCATTTAAAAACATGGACACCATAGAACCCTCAAATTTCTTCTTAACTTCTTTTGCACCCTCTTCTGCAATTACCTTTCCGACATCCATTTTATCAAGTCCATCTAAAATCCGCCCGGTAATAAAATCTTCTAATTTCTTTCTTGTCTCATTATACTGTTCTGATTCTACATAACGCAATAAAAATGTCTCTATCGTTTCATCACTCTCTGCAGTTTTTCGTACTTCTTCCTTGACACGGCTTACTACTGCCTGCTTGACTCCATCTGATAACAGCATCTGTTCTAAATCTTTTTTCGTCAGCAGATGTTCCCCTACTGCACTTCCAAGTGCCCTTGCCAGACGCGCTTTTCCTCTTGGAATTACACCTGGAGTAAACGGAAGCGTCCAATTTCCGATTTTAACCGGATGCAAGGGACGAAACAGCATTTTTACCGCAAGGTAGTTTGTAAAATATCCGATGACAGCTCCAATCAACGGACCTGACAGTATTTTTAAAATATGCATAAATGTTCTTCCTCTTTTTTCATCTTAATTTTGTTTTCCAAATAACTTATTTCTCAATTTTTCCCATATCTGTACTAAAAAATACTCGTAAGCTTTATCATAAACAAAAAGTGCAGCCTGTCCTCCCAGTATTAAAATAAGCCTGGCTTTATCTGACAATTTTCCGGCAAAAAACAGCTTCGGTGCAATAAAAAGTGCCGGAAGATAGAGCAGATTAAAAACCAAAACCTTTGACAGGTTAAAATAAAGCTTTCTTTGTTTCCAGTCCGGATGCATTCCAAGTATCCGAAATACCGCCTCAATTAAAACAATGTAACCTCCCATCAAAGCAAAAGTAATACAATGCAGTTTTTGAGGGGTAAAAAGTAAACTTAAAATCACACTTCCGATAAAAAATGCAACTCCCGTTTTTAGTCCGTATTCTTTTATGATAATTCCTACACAAAACGCTGCTCCGGCAAGTAAAAACAAGGTATTGGATTCCAAAATCCCTCCAAAACACACCAGCAAAACTGTCACTGCCATTAAAATACCCGAAACAGCCATTTTTTTTGCATTTATATGCATGAACAAAGGTCTCCTCCCATACATTCACACAGACTATCTGCACACCATAAATCGCAACAAAAATTTCCAGTTCCACAAGCACTTCCACTGCCCGCTCCATAAGGATTTCCCATTCCCTGATAACGCTGTGTATTCCACTGAAGACGATTTACCAGATTATTATATTCTGCATTTCCAGGTTCCATACTGACCGCCTGTTTTGCCAGATTCAATGCATTCATATTGTTTCCAAGTCCCATATTGGCAATTGCACTTAAATAATACCAGTGAGCTCCTCGATTTTTCATGCCAGAGAGTACATTTAATGCCTGTTGATACTGACGTCCATTTAAGTAATTACTTGCTGCCTGATACTGACGTTGTTCTTCTTCAGAAACTCCCTGATACTGATAACCGGAATTCTGCTGATAAGAACCACTCTGATATCCGCTTTGATATCCGCCGTCTCTTTCTTTCATAATCTGGTCATAAGCTTCCTGTACCTCTTTAAATTTTTCTTCTGCCAAATCTGCAAGCGGATTATCCACATAAGAATCCGGATGATACTTTCTGCTTAAATCGCGATATGCTTTTTTTACTTCATCATTGGAAGCATTTGGAGAAATTCCAAGCACTTCATAAGGATTATTTAACATTTTTTTCCTTCTCCTGTTTTTCTTTCTGAATTTTATTATAATTAGACCATACACCTGAATAGATGATATTTTTAATAATCTGGCTTTCCTCAACACATGGAAGATGTTCAAAGGCATTTCCGGTCTCTGCCATCATCATAACCAGCATTTCACGTACACTGTTTTCATACTCTTCTTTTGTCCGTGAATGATAAAACGGTTTTAATGGATTATAACTTCCGTTTTTTAAATCTTTTTCCAAGTCATCATAAGCATCCATAATATAAATAAATTTTCCAAGGAAGAAACCAAATTTTCTTAAATACGATTCCCATCTGTCTTGTTTCAAAACAAACAATTCTTCCATCAGATGCCCAAAAGTTCCGGCTACAAGGTCAATATCTGTCTCTCCTTTTTGTTCATATACGGCAAGCTCTCGTAATCTCTTACAGATGACACGGCTCTGCCTTGGATATTTCTTACAGATTTTCTTTGCCTGCTTTTTATAGAAATGGATTCCCGCAATTCCTTTTAAACTTTTTTCATCTTTCCAGTCATCTTCAAAATGATAATAGGTCAATAAAAGATTCATATCTGCCCCGTATCTTGAAATTTCATTTTGCAAAATCGGAATTTTTTTTATCGGGTGTACCGGACATCTCGACTCGCTTTTTTCTTCTTTCGGTTCATATAAGGAAGTCAACACCAAAACCAGAAAGGTAACGTCATAACTAAGTGTCACTCTTCCCTTTAATCCATAATTTTCTTGAAGACTTTTGCAAAGTCCGCAGTAATAAGCCTTATATCGATAAAAATCTTTTACTTTCATCTCCGGCTTATCCACTGTAATATATCCAAACATAGTTTTATCTGCCTTTCTTTTCTTTCGACATAATCTTTGTTATTATACTACAGATTTTGAAAAAAAGCCATTCTATTAGATATCTCTGATAGAATGACCTCCCTCTTATTCGCCCCGTAATGTTTTTTCAGTGAATTTTTCAAACAATTCCTTGTTCGCCTCATAATAGTCCATTTTATTCTGGTCTTTTTTCAGTTTGGTATCTTCTACCAAGCGCAGTGCTCCCATCAAATCGCCTAACTCTTTTGGACTTCCTGCTTCTTCATAACCCGTACAATCCGAAAACTTTATATACTCTGATTCATCTGCCGGAAGTACGCCACTGTCTTTATAGCTTTCATAACATCCAGGACTTAAAAAGAAAATCATACTCGTTCCCTCCTGGATATCTACCGTAAGTTTTGTCTGTCCTGCTGCAACCAACTGAGGGTCTGCACTGTCTCCCTGTGGAATTGTATAATTCTGCACTTCAACGTGTATCTCACCATCTCCATTTAAATCTTCTGCCTCTCTTTCAAATACACTTTGAATCGAAGAGATTTCTTCATTCGTCATCATTTCCTCTGTTACAAATGCCACGGAATAGTCATAATCTACTTTTGTTACGATATCTTTGATAAAAACACTTGCAACAAATAAAATAAATACAACGACCAATACATGGATTTTGTAATAATACCAGAAATTATCTATCTTCTTTCTGGTTTCCTCTTTCATCTGTGGTTTCTTCATACTTGTCCATCCTTTTTTTATGCTGATTACGATTTTAGCACTTCTGCCGACTTATGAAAAGTATTTTCCTTATATCTTTATTTTGTTTTTAGATTTTCTTCACATTTCCTTACTTTTCTCTTGTATCCAGACATCCAAAAGCGTTATAATTTATGAAGTTTTATAAAAAAGGAGTCATCTATGAAAGATTTAACAAAAGGCAACCCGACCCGCTTAATGCTTTCGTTTGCTCTTCCAGTCTGTCTTGGAAATATTTTTCAGCTTTTTTACAGTCTGGCAGACACTCGAATCGTAGGAAGCACCCTTGGAAACGAAGCCCTCGCGGCAATCGGCGCGACAACAGCAATCACTACTTTATTAATTGGCTTTTTACAGGGACTAACCAATGGGTTTTCCATTATCGTCGCCCAATGCTTTGGTGCAAAACAGACTGACCAGCTAAAAAAAGCTTCTGCCGGCACTTTTTTATTAAGTTTTATCACAACCATCCTTTTAACGGCACTTGCTTTACTCTTCCTAAATCCTCTGCTGCATCTTTTGAATGTGCCACAGGATTTATTTGATTCTGCATCTGCTTATATCCGCATCCTGCTTATCGGAATGTTGATTACCATGCTTTATAATGCCCTCGCAGGAATTTTGCGTGCAGTTGGAGATACCGTTGCACCGCTGTTATTTTTAATCTGTGCTTCTTTATTAAACATTGTACTGGATTTAACTTTTATTCTGGTCTTTCATCTTGGAGTCCGTGGAGCGGCTTATGCCACCATTTTATCCCAGATGGTTTCGGTTGTGCTGTGTTTTACTTATATGTGGAAACGCTATCCGATTTTCCATCTGGAAAAAGCGGATTTTCATCTTGATTCAAAAATGGTGAAAAAACTGTACTCCTCCGGTTTTTCAATGGCACTTATGATGTCTCTGGTTTTCTTTGGAACTCTTGCCCTGCAGTGCACTATCAATACTTTTGGAACAGATATCATCGTTGCCCATACCGCTGCAAGAAAAGTAACGGAATTTAACTTTTTACCGATTTCTGTTATGGGAATTACTATGTCTACGTTTTGCAGTCAAAATTTTGGAGCAGGACAGTTTGACCGTGTAAAAACAGGAATCCGACAGTCACTGCTTTTATGCTGGCTGTGGGTGCTTGTTATTATTTTTCTCGCTTATACCTGTGCACCATTTTTTATTTATCTGGTTACCGGAACAAAAGAAACCGCTGTCACAGACCCGGCTTCCTTATACTTAAAAGTAAATTCCCTGTTTTACTTTGTATCTTCCGGAATTTCTATCTTGCGAAACGGACTTCAGGCAATCGGCGACCATATTACTCCGGTCTTTTCAAGTTTAATTGAACTGGTTGGAAAAATTTTGATTGCCTTTTTACTTGCACCAGTACTTGGATATATGGGAATTATTATCGCTGAACCGATTATCTGGTGTTTTATGGTAATTCCTTTGATTGTAAAGTTTGTCCGTACCAATCAGGCGTATCGGGTATGAACCCCTTCTATCCCTCTGCGTATACTAATATCGAAAGCAATTCTTAGGAGTTTTCATTTTGGCAACAAAGATTGTAATTGACGCAGGTCACGGTGGCAGTGTTGACCCCGGAGCTGTTTATAAAGGAAGAGAAGAAAAAAATGACAACCTGAATCTTGCTATGGCTGTCGGTAAGATTTTATCTGAAAATGGAATTGATGTCGTCTACACCCGAACCGATGATACTTATCAGACGCCTTTTGAAAAAGCGCAGATTGCAAATGAAGATGGAGCTGACTTTTTTCTTTCTTTTCATCGAAATTCCAGTCCCCTGCCGAATCAGTATTCCGGAGCAGAATCTCTCGTCTATGATTTATCAGGAACAAAAGCGGAACTTGCAAAAAATATCAATGGTGCACTTGGCGAGCTTGGATTTAAGGATTTAGGAGTCAGTGCCAGACCTGGGCTTGTTGTTTTAAGACGCACCCGCATGCCGGCAGTTTTAATTGAAACAGGTTTTATTAATAACGATTCAGACAATGCTCTGTTTGATAAAAAATTTGATGATATTGCCGAGGCAATTGCTTATGCTATTCTTGGCACACTTGACGAAACAAAGACCGAAGAACCGGAACATTCTTCCTCTGTTCTATATCGGGTTCAGACCGGACAATTCCGTCAAAAAGCAAATGCCGATAATCAGCTTTATGAATTACAAGATAGGGGCTATCCCGCTTTTATCCTTGAAGAGGATGGATTTTATAAAGTACAGGTTGGGGCATTTCATCAATTGGAAAATGCAATTAAAATGGAACGCAGGCTGCGCTTGGACGGGTATTCAACCTGGATTACAACACGATAATTTTATTTAACTTGAACGCAACGAAGCGGATTGCGAATGTCCGCTTTACTATTTCTCAACAAAAATGGATGCCGGAAAACCGACATCCATTTTTATATTTATTCAAATCGAAACTTCAGATACACAGATTACATAGATTCTGCACGTTCCTGGATATTCTTTTTAAAATTAATCACTTCATGTACATATTCTTTATCCATAAATTCAGAGTGAATCATAAAATCTGCGGTTGCCTTGCTGACCGCCATCGGAATATCATAAACCTGAGAGATTCTCATCAATGCTTTTACATCCGGGTCATGTGGCTGTGCAGTAAGCGGGTCTGAAAAGAATACAACAAAATTAATAACACCCTCTACAATTTTTGCACCAATCTGCTGGTCTCCACCAAGCGGACCACTGTTATAGCCTTTAATCGTAAGCCCCGTTTTATCCGCAATCAGTCTTGCAGTTGTTCCGGTTCCGTAAAGATTATGTTTTTTCAAAATATCATAGTTTTCTTTACACCATTCAATTAACTTTGGTTTTTCATTATCATGGGCAATTAACGCAATGTCTTTTTTCTTGCCGATTGTAAATTTGATGTATTCATTTTCCATGATAGTTTCCTCCTAATTTTTATCTCTGTCAATTATATCATGTTTCACTTGTTCTCTCAATAAGAAACTGCTACAATAAGTGAGAAGACAGAAGCCTTTAATTTGACAAGAAAGAAGGAAATTCATATGAAAGTACTGTTTTTAATTTTACTGTTTCTTGTTCTTTGTCCGGCATTTTATTTTTACTGTATTATGCCACGTTTTACCAGAAAAGAACAAACCAAGCGTTTTGCCCATCAGCTCTTTGCCCATCGTGGATTATTTAATCCAAAACTGGGAATCCCTGAAAATTCTATGCCGGCATTTTCACGTGCCATTGAAAAAGGATACGGGATTGAACTTGATGTACAGGTTACAAAAGATAACCGGATTGTTGTTTTTCATGATTATTCCCTTGGCCGGATGTGTGGAATTGATATTCCGCTTGAAACCAAAACTTATGCAGAATTACAGGAGCTCTGCCTTCAGAATACCAGGGAAACCATTCCTCTTTTAAGTGATGTCTTAAAACTGGTAAATGGTCAGGTTCCACTTTTAGTCGAAATCAAATTACATTCTTTCCATACATACCCTTGCGCTCTCGTGGATCAGCTATTACAAGAATATCATGGAAGCTACTGCATCGAATCCTTTAATTCACTTGCCTTATTGTGGTATCGTCGTCACAGACCCGAGGTTGTCCGTGGACAGCTTTCTTCCAATCTGACCAACCCCGTGGCAGAAGGTGGATTTTTATTAAGTTTTCTTGTAAAACATTTGTTAATTAATTGCATTGGCAGACCTGATTTTATCGCTTATTCCTATAAAGACTATAAAAACTTAAGCTTTACTTTAAATAAATGTCTTTATAAAACACCGGTTTTTGCATGGACTTTGCGCTCTCCGGAAACATTTGAAGCTTCTAAAAAACGCTTCGATTCCTTCATTTTCGACAGCTTCATTCCCAAAAATGAATGATGTGTAAATGTTTTCTAAATTTAACATGAACCCCATTGTTATTGGAATTTGACTATGCTATAATGTCAATACTTAATACTTGGAGAAGAGGTGAATTTCATGAAGCTATTAAAAAAATACCAGCATGTTTGGATTGTACCTGTATATGGCATTTTTTATTTATGGGCTTTTCAATATCTCGAACAGCGCAATGTAAAAGCTCATATCATTCATTTAAAATTAGATGACATGATTCCTTTCTGTGAGTATTTTATTATTCCTTATCTAATGTGGTTTCTTTATATTGCATTAACCGTTGGTTATTTTGCTTTCATCAATAAAAATAAGCAGGAATATTACCAGCTTATCTTTACATTGGGACTCGGAATGACATTGTTTTTAGTTGTTTCCTATTTTTATCCAAATGGTCAGGATTTAAGACCACACTTAACCGGAGACGGATTTTTTATCAGTTTGGTACGGCATCTGTACCGGATTGATACACCAACTAACATTTTACCAAGTATTCACGTGTTTAACTCAGTTGCCTGCTGTATCGCAATTTGCAGACATAACTCCTTTAAACATCCACGTACGGTAAAAATAGTTACATTCGTCTTATCCGTTTTAATTATACTGGCAACTGTGTTCTTAAAACAACATACGTTAATTGATGTATTTTCTGCATTTGCGCTGAATATCGTTGCTTACCAGATGTTCTATAAACCACATCCTGTCCGTCAGAAACAGCCGGAACAGATTTTTTTAAAATAACGACAAACAAAAATAAGCAAGAGAACTGTATCATTTACAACTCTCTTGCTTTTTCTTTTAATTATTAAAAATCAAATTTTAAATCTAATTAAATCCGTAAAATTTTTGTGCTACGTGATATACCGCAATAATAATATTTCTTCCGCCTGCTCCCGGAAGATTGACTGCCCTTCCTAAGATTCCAAGTCTTAATTTACTATAAATATTTATATCTGCATTTTTAATATATTTCCATAAATCTTTCTTTTTGTTCAGATTTTCTTCTGTACCGGAACGAATCAGCATAACAGAAGAAACAGTCGTAATGATATCCAGATATCTCAACATATACTGTCTTAAATGTTTATTTGAAATTTTCTTTCCGGCAATGGTATCTACCATCAGACGATTCACTAACAACTGCTGGTCAATCCTGCGAATCATGACGTCCTCATGTACTGACTGGTCTTCACGTCCAATAAAATAACGATAGAAATTTTCATCCATATAATACATTGTTTTTACGGACATTAATGGCTGATACACAAACAGGTTATCTACATAAAATGTATGTTTTGGAAGTTCCAGTCCACACTCTCTTAATAATTCTGTACGATAAATAACAGAATGCATTAAGATATATTTTCCGACCGGCATATTCGACACTTCATCCCATGTAAAAATACGATTCTGAGGAAGATATTTACGATAACGCATGATTTTTTTTCGTTTTACGCCCTGTTTTTCATATACAAAATTGCTAATCATCATATCCAGAGTCTGCGGACCTGCAATCAATTCCTGCAGTTTTTTCAAAATTGCCTCAAAGGCTTCTTCGTTGACCCAGTCATCACTGTCTACTACTTTAAAATAAAATCCTGTTGCATTGCGGATTCCTGTATTAACGGCTTCTCCATGTCCTCCATTTTCCTGATGAATGACTCTTACAATGGTCGGATACTTTTCGGCATATTCATCTGCAATCTTTGCAGTATCGTCTTTTGAACCATCATTAACAATCAAAATCTCAACAAGTTCTCCTCCCTTTAATAATGAATCAACACAATTTCTCATATAATCCTGTGAATTATAACACGGAACTGCTATTGACAGTAATTTCATAATAATCTCCTTTCATCCTTCATCTGGCATTTGCTGTATTTTCATTCTAATTTTTTATCCATATATTTTTTATATACCGAGAATGCAGATGGCATCGGATAGTTTTCAGATGCTTCTTCTTTATCAATAAAAATAAAATCTTTGCTTTTTTTTAGCTCTGTATCTTCTACTAAAATAAAGTATCCCTGCATCCGCCATTCCACATGTGAAAAAATGTGCTTTGCATTTTCAATTTTCTTAATCTGAATGGGGACCAGATTCTGTTTTTCTATAAAAAAAAGCACTTCTTTTTCAGACAGAAATCCCTCCTGGTTCGGAAACTCATATAACCCTGCCAAAAGTCCCTCATCCGGACGTTTTCTAACTGCAAAATATTCTTGCTTCTGAATCAACAGTACTGTCTTTTTTTCAATTCTCCGTTTTACTTTTCCACTCTTCTTCGGATATTGTTCAATTGTACCATGTTTTTTTGATTTACAACAGTTTAAAATCGGACATTTTTCACATTTTGGCATCCCATTGGGCAGACAGACGGTTGCTCCAAGTTCCATTAAACTCTGATTGAATTCACCGGCATCATTTTCCGGCATCTGTTCTTCTAAAATATACTCCGCTTCTTTTTTCGTCGACGTCTTTGCAATATCTTTTTCCCACTCTTCCTGCCTTGCCAGAACCCTTAGCACATTTCCATCTACGGCAGGCTTTTTGATTCCAAATGCAATCGACGCAATTGCTCCTGCCGTATAACTTCCAATTCCAGGCAACTCCAGAATTTTATCATAATCAGAGGGCATCTCTCCGTCATACTTTTCTACGATGACTCTCGCCGCCTTCTGCATATTTTTGACCCGATTATAATATCCCAGTCCTTCCCACAACTTCAAAAGTATTTCTTCTTCACACTCTGCAAGTGCTTCTATTGTAGGAAGTTTTTCTAAGAATCGCGCATAGTATCTCTTTACTGCTTCTACTCTTGTCTGCTGAAGCATAATTTCCGATACCCAAATATGATAAGGAGTCGCATCTTCTCTCCAGGGTAGGCTCCGTTTCTCTTTTTTGTACCATTCAAGCAGTGGCTTTGCTCTGTTCTCAAACATTTCAGTTTCTCCTAAAAAACAGACTGAAACTTATCTCCAGCCGTTTTATATTTTTATTCATTCTCTACTTCTGTCAGCTTTTCATAAATTTCTTTTACACTGTCAAAGATATAGTCTGGTTTTATCTCACCTTCCAAAATATCTTTCATTTCTGCCTCTCCTGATAAGACACAAATGGTATCTATCTTTGCATTAATTCCGGTTTTAATATCCGTATAAAGCCGGTCACCGACAATCACTGCATCTTCCTTATCGACACCCAGCTTTTTCAATACACAGTTTACCATAATCGGCTCTGGTTTTCCAATAAAAAACGGTTCTTTTCCCGTCGCATTTTTTAGCATAATGCTCATAGAACCACAATCTGGAATATACCCAAAACTAACCGGACAAACTAAATCCGGGTTCGTTGCCAGATATGCCACCTCTTTTCCTAACATAATGCAGGTATTTCTTATTTTTTCTGACGTATTCTCCGTGTCAAACCCAATTAAGACAATACTTGCTCTGTCATCTGCTTCTGTTACCACTTCAATTCCTGCACTCTGAAGTTCTTCCACTAAAGACTGTGTTCCCATACAATAGACAATCTGTCCCGGATAATTTTCTTTAATATAGGCTGCTGTCGCCTGACTCGATGTATAAAAATTTTCTTCGTCCGCAAAAATCCCCATGTCATTAACTTTTTTTACATAGTCTTTCACCGATTTTGAAGAATTATTTGTAATAAAAATATACTGTGCTCCTCTTTGTCTGATTTCCTCTAAAAATTCAAGTGTTCCATCAAAAATTTCATTTTCATTATAAATCGTTCCATCCATATCCAACAAATATAGTTTTTTTGATTTTAAACGTTCTGCTGTTTTGCCTGTTTTATCTTTCAATCTGCTCGTTTCTCCATTTTTTTCTATAAGATTTATCCTATTTTACCAGCTTACCAAAAAAGAAGCAAAACGAATGAAACTAAAATTTAAAGAGTTTCGTCCGTTCTGCCTCCTTCTATTTTTTACCAAATTTAAAATTTCACTTTAATAAAAACATAATATCGGGCATCCAGCTTCAATATTTTCATAAAGTTCTGATGCCATACTGCTCGGAAGGTTGACACATCCATGAGAACCGCTGTACATAAAAATACTTCCGCCAAAGGAATATCTCCAACTGGCATCATGGAATCCAATTCCACCATTAAACGGCATCCAGTATTTTACAGGTGATTCATATTCATAAGTGCCATCTGACCTTCTCGTACCTCTTAATACCTGGTCTTTTTGCTTATACATCAAAGAATAAGTTCCAGATGGAGTTCTTCTATCGGAAATTGTGTAGGTTCCAGAAACAAAATCAGTATCCATGATAAGCGTTCCTTCCTTGTAATACCATAAATGCTGATTTCCAAGGTCAACTTCCACATAAGTATTTCCAATATCATCACCTGTCATACTATAAATAGCAGCTCTTGATGCATAAGCCGGCTCTCTTGTTACCACATCATGATTCACAATATTTTCATAAATCTGCTCTGCCTCTTCGCTCTGGTCAATTCGAAATCCATAGCTTCCGCCACTGACTGTCACAGGCTCTCCGGTCATCGTGCTTGTAATCGTACGGTCACGTCCCATCGTGTTTCGTCTTGTCGCCAAGTCTAAAACATATTCTTTGATATGTGCCATGACTGCCTCTTTATTTTCTACATAATTTCCCTCTTCATCATAGCTTAACCAGTCCTTAATCTGCATACCGTCTAATACTTCCTGCTCATCACCAAATGTATATGTAATGGTTGCAGTTGCACAACTGTTCCAGATATCTTTTTGATGAATCAATGTTTCATCATCTTTTGTCACACTCGGTTTTGCATAAGCTCCTGTTTTTTCCACTGACAGCTTTGTCTGACTTGTACAAACAGCTTCTTCTAATGCCGTAAGCAGCGTTCCTTCGTCAATGGTTGTTCCCTGTGTCTCATCCTGAATCACAAACTGATTGTCCACAAACGCAATCTGTGCATCTGCCGGTGACTCCATATTTGCCTCCTGCAGGCAATCCAGACCATCTAACTGCGCTTTAAGCGCAGTTTTGTCAAAATTTGCATCAATCTCAACATTATAATTTTGCTTTGAAAACAGACCACTTACCCATAACAGCGGATTTTGTTTTTTCATTACATCTTTTACATCTCCACTGCCTATATACTGATATCCGATATCACTGCCTGAAATCGTTCTGCTTTCATTATTTCTGAAATCCAATTCAATTTCGTAAGACTCAACCTGTTTTTTCAATGCCGCATCTGCTTTTTTCTCCGTCATATTGGCACAGTCCATTCCATTGATTTTACTGCCTGCAAACAAATGATTGGTATAATAAAGCGCTCCTGCTGCATATCCCACAACCAAAATAGCTGCTGCTGCACCTGCAATCATCGAAGGTTTCAGTTTCTTTTTTGCGTTACCTGTCTCATCAGAAATTTCGGAATCTACTATCTGTTCTGCTGTTACCGGTATTGGCTCAACTGCTATAGCGGAAGCCACTGCTTCTTCTGAAGGTGATTCTTTGAACGGTTCTTCTTCAGATAGTTGTTCTTCTTTGACATATTCCTCTTCCTTGAGAACGCTTTCTTCCTGCGATTTTTCTTCTGTATTTTCTTCCTGTTCTTCTTTTTCTACAGGTACTTCTTCTTTTGAAACTTCCTCTTGTTTTACGTTTTCTTGGTTTACGTTTTCGTTTTCTTGTTTTACGTTTTCTTCTTTTCCGGCTTCTTCCTTCGCTGAAACAGCTTCCCTTACCGCCTCTTCCTTGGAAATTTCCTCCCCTATTGTTTCCTGAATGATTTTTTCCATTGCAGAATCAATCTGTTTTTCTATTTCAGGATTTTCACCAGCATGTTGCTGTGCCTGCTTTTGTTTTTCCATTGCCCGTTTTTTTGCAGCTTCCACTTTTCTTCTTCGGGCTTCTGAACGAAACGGCTGCTGATTTTTATTCTTTTTTGTTGTATCTTTCATTATCTACTACTCCTGCAACTACTACTTTTCTTTTCCATCCAAATTCGACACTTGTACATTATAACACAAATTTTCCTTTATTGGTAAAATTAACGAAACCTAAATAAAAGTTAAAAAATTTGTAATAACTAGCGTATCAGAAATAGTAAAGCAGCCCTTTTGATTTTTTGCCATCCTCGAATGCTTATCTGCAGTAAAGCGGACATTCGCAATCCGCTTCGCTACTTGCTCATGAACGCAGTCGCTTTGCGATCTGTCAGTGGGAGCTTTCAACTCCCACTGACAGAAGCATCCCCCTCACCCGCCGCTTAGTGCTCTGCGCACTTGAAGCGGGGGAATGCTTATCTGCGTTCAAACACCCTTAGTATACCACAAAAGGATGCCATATTTACACTGACATCCTTTTCTTTTTCTTTTCTTTTTCTTTTCTTTTTCTTTATTTTTTTCTTTACTTAAACTTCTTTAAACATCATTCTGAAAATTTTTCTTACCAACGGACCTGCAAAGAAAATCTGCCAGCAGAGCGCCATTGGGAAGTTTAATGCAGTTGTTTCTGCCCATACCGCAATTATGTCTTTTCCTGCATGTTTAAACAGCAACGTAGCTGCAAGGCTCATGCTTGGACACATCAGACATACTGTTACTGCTGAAATTGCAAGTACAATCATAATCTGCGCATCTTTTCCCGGTGTTACAAATCCAAATGCAATTTTTTTTGATAAAAATCCAAATAAGAAGAAGTCTAAGATAAACGCAATTGGTCCCATAATTACTAATTCATGAAAAGCAAGTAAAAAGACTTCATTTGTCATTCCACCTTTGTTAAGCGCAATGTTATAGATAATCATTGCATAAACCATAATGAACACCATCATAATTGTAAATACTACTTCCTGAAACTTTGTTTTTGGCATAATTTTAATTCCTTTCTCTCGTTCAATTCTCTACAAAAAATATATAAAAACCAAAAAACGTGCAGTTGCAAAGGATTTTGCGATCGTTTTGCAACTGCACGTCGTGGTTCTATTATACCAAAACTTTATGCACTATATAATACTTTAAGTTCTACAAACTTTATGTGAATTTTTCTAATTTCACATACAATTTGCATAATAATACTGTTTTTTTTACTATGCAACACGAAATGCAACACAAAATAAAAAAAGTACCGTAAATACAGTACTTTTAAAGCAGGGGATGAGGGATTCGAACCCATAACAGCGATATTGTTTAAATTTAACTAATTATTTGAAAGCCGTAAAAGTACCGTAAATACAGTACTTTCATGATTTTCAATTCCGTTTTAACATGATTATTTATGTTAAAATATAACACTATGCAACACGAAATGCAACACGGAGATGATACAATTTTTAGTTGCCAGCAAATTGATAGTAATTTTATGCTGGCAACTATTGTCAGACAATTCACTCAAAAATTTATTTAAAAGCGTCCATTTAAATAAGTAGAAACTCGACTTTGTTAGTCTAAAGTTAGTCTAATCAGAAGCTTAACTCAAATTGCAATCAAGTCACGCCACATATCTTGTCCACAGATGCCGTCACCTTTTCCATTGCCAAGTTTTTTGCCTTGCTTCATGCGCTCAATCTGATACTTGTTGACTGCAATCATAAGTTCTTTTCCAAATTTTCTGTCAAGTTTTCCACTGTAAAAACCTCTTGCTTTCAAAATTTCCTGCAACAACAGTACGCTTGTGTTTTCATTTCCTACTCTACAAGTTTTTGGTTCAAACATATATTGTGCCTCCTTTACTGTATTTGCTGTATTAGATGCATTTTTATTTAAGCTCTTTACATTAGCAATTTCTGAAAAAGGAAAATTTTTCCCTGGACAATTTGTTGAGCATACTTCTCTGTGAGCCTGTACTTTGCTAATTTTATATTTCTGCTTAAGATAAGCTACAAGCTCTTTTCCGGCATTAATCTGTGCCTGAGGCATAGTTTCCGTCATATAAGAACCCTCGAAACAAATTCCAATGCTATCAGAATTTGAGCCAGATGCGTGTGCTCCTATTTTGCCTTCCGGACGTAATCTGTAAACAGTTCCATCCTTTCTCACGAGAAAGTGATATCCTGCTCCAGACCAGCCATTGTTCAAGTGCCACTGATGGATATCCTGCGCAGTACAGTGACTAGCTTCTGCATGATGAATAATAATTCTGTTTGTACTGTTTCTATGTGTCAAAGCAGTTCTGAACTTTAAATTTGTTTCAATAATATTCATGCCAATCTCCTCTTTGTTCTTCAAAAAAGAGGGCTTTTCCGCCCTCTAAGTTTATTTTTTATTGTATTTACTTCTGTTCCAGATTTTTGTAATTCGTTCCCATCCTCCTGTGCTTACTAAATACACAATAAAAGCAGCAATCATGGCAGCAAAAATATAATACCACTCAATCACTATTTTATAGTAAGTACACAAGATAATTACGCTAATTGGTGTCAAAATCAATGCTGTGACTAATGCAATGACATTTGTCTGAATCTTTTTAAGACCCGGCATTTCTTTGATTGACTGTACAATTACACTTACCAAAAAAGCAAGAACTCCGATTCCTGTCAGCAAGTAACTCATATACTGCAATAGCATCTCTGCACTAATTACTCTTTCCATTCTGAACCTCTCTTTCTAATTCTTCCAAACTATCAATCCTGTGATGAGCAGACCGTGTAGATTGCTCCACCACTGCCATTCTCTCAATCAGATTATTATGTTTCTTTACTTTTTCTTCTAACTGTTCAATGCGATACATTGTAAGTTTATTTGCAGTCATAATTCCCGCAAGTGAACCTGCAAGTGTTCCAAGCAGGGAACAAACAGCAACTACAATTTCAGGTTGCATCACGTCAAACACCTCCTACGCTAACACCCAGCAAAGATTGATGTAATATTCTTTGTTATCTTCCGATAACTGTGTATCATTCACAAGAGTTACCACTCCGTCCGAATTAATGCCGATATTACCATAACGCAAGTCATAACGTGGAGCAAGCAAGCGCATATAGCGATTTGGACGATAACCTGCAGGGATTGTTGCAAGCGCAGTACCTGCTGCTTTTGATGTTGTTTTTAAACGTCCTGATGCAATTACAATATTTCCGTGCTTTCTGATTGTAATATCGCCAGTACTTCCGCTTGCTAAAGTTGCTTTTGCTGTCGTTCCATTAAAAATTGCTTCCGCTGTTGTTGCAGAATTATCCGAATTTGTATGTGCTACCTGTGCAGAATCTGTTTTGTGATGGTATTCATCCCATGTACTTCCATTAAAAATTTTAAAAATTGCTTTCTTAATTGCCATTCTTTTACCTCCTACTATATATTAATCCAAACAGTTCCAGTTGCGACTCCGGTCGGAGCAGATGTTTGAGTATAAATTTTTGTTCCATCTGCGCCTTTAGGACCAGCCGGTCCTGTTGCTCCTTTAGAACCAGTATCTCCTTTCGGTCCAGTCGCACCAACTACTTTGCCTAAATCAACTGTACTTGCCATTTCTTACCTCCATTTTACGGATAAATTGCAATCAAATGTCCATTCGAATCAATCTGAAACGTCGGGCTATCACCTTTATCACCCTTTGCACCAGTTGCGCCTTTTTCTCCCGTCGCACCTTTAGCCCCTGTATCGCCCTTATCTCCTTTATCTCCTTTAGCCCCTGTATCGCCTTTTGAAGTGATTTTGAGCCAATACGTAGTATTTGCTGGGGTAATACTAGAAGAAGCAGTATGGCTCTTAATACAAGCGTAAGTACTGCCGCCATAAGTTACAATATCGATATAAGATGTATCATTTACATAAGCTGTCCCGGATGCCCATGCATTTTTCAGTCTCATACTGACACCGGTCGAACCTTTTGAGCCTGTATCTCCCTTTGCTCCGGTCGCACCAGTATTTCCGGTTGCACCTTTTGCTGCAATTTGAGTCCAGTATGTAGTATTTGTCGGAACGATGCTGGAAGAAGCAGTATGACCTTTTGCACAAGCGTAGGTACTTCCATTGTAAGTTACAATATCAATATACGTTCCATCATTGACATAAGCGGTTCCAGATGCCCATGCGCCTTTTAAACGCATACTCACACCTTTTGCACCTTGTGCCCCCTGCGGTCCCTGCGCTCCAATCGGTCCCTGCGCACCAGTATCACCCTTTGCACCTGTCGCTCCGGTAGCTCCTGTTGCTCCTTTGATATTGCCGGTCTTCGACCATGCACCAGAGGCTCTTTTATACACATCAAAATTCGATGTATTTAAGAAGAAATCTCCGTCTTTTCCCTGCGATGTAGTTGGAGCAGCCGTTCCAGTTAACCATGTTGCGCCATCTGCGCCCTTAGCTCCGGTTGCACCTGTTGCACCCTTTGCACCTGTCGCTCCGGCTGCACCGGTATCACCTTTATCACCCTTGTCACCTTTTGGTCCTTGTAAGTCAACTACCATCTGGAAACCGGAGATATGTACTTTATACCCTGCCGGAAGTCCCGCTTTTAACTTAATTCCCTTTCCGTCTGAGTTTTCAGTAAATGTCGTTCCATCCTGTCGTACACCATTAACATATACTTCCAGAGCATTTCTTTTTAACGGAAACTGATAATCTGTCCAAGAAAAAGAAGTCTGTCCCTCTGTAGAGGTAAAAATCTTCTCAAAACGAATATAACTTTCTGTACTTCCTGCCGGTCCCTGAACACCCTGTTCACCTTTATCACCTTTCGGTCCCTGTGGTCCAGTCGCACCAGTATCGCCTTTGTCACCTTTTACACCCTGAATACCCTGTGGTCCCTGAATGCCTTGGTCTCCTTTATCACCTTTCGGTCCCTGAATACCTTGTGCACCAGATAAGTCAACGATATAAGTATAGGCACTTGAACTTTTGCAATATAATTTACCGGTATCTACATCATTTACACTTCCGGTATCAATCATGACAAAACTTCCTACACTTACTCCATCTGTAGAATATCCAGCGTTCATGGCTGATACACTTTTGTAAATTTTAGCGATTTTAAACGGCTCTCCTGGGTCACCTTTTAGCCCCTGTTTTCCTTGAGGTCCCTGTGGACCCTGTGCTCCTTGCGGTCCTTGTGGACCAATTACTTTACCTAAATCAACTGTACTCATTATTTGCTCCTTTAATCTTCTAATCTTCATAAATTGCAATTAAATGTCCGTCTGCGTTTATCATTAACTGAGGTGTTTTTCCATCTTCGCCTTTTTCACCTTGTTTACTTTCCGCAAAGCCCATCATAGAACCTGAGATTTTTTCTAAAATTGTTTTTTGTGTTGTTCCAAAAGTGGGCGAAATAGCATAGCCGTTTTCATCAAACATTTCTGTTATTTCAACAATTCTTTCGTTTATGTTTACAGCATATTCACGGTCAATTGTAACAACTATATCTCCTAAATCCCATTTTGTTTTATACTGTGCAGCATCTACCTCGGAAGAGTATGTGTCGCTACATGCACACTCTGCAAGCTTAGATTTACCTCTATCCGGAAGTGCTGTATCATCTTCAATATCTCGTGCATCTACAAAAAGTTCATAGCGATTCATGCCGGAATTTTCATTTCCGACGTAACGAATTCGACGATTGACACCTTCGCCCTGTCCTGCCACAATTGCAGTATTTTTATACTCTGTGATATCGGAAATAAATTCACGATTCGAAACATTGTCATAGTCGACATTGAAAATCATCGGCGGACGTTTCGTTTGATTTGCCGAGCGATCTACACCTTCTAAAACTTCAAACAAAAGTTCTTGTTCTTCTGGTATTAAAGAAATGCTCACACCTAAACCCGAAGCTTCGCATAGTGTCGTTATTGCCTCGTCTAAATTGTCATATCGGGTTTGGAAATAAACAACATCGCCTCTTCTTTTTGATTCTTTCACTCGCAAATATGGAATATTTCTGTTTGCAACTGCCGCATTTGTTGCGTTTAGTTTTACTAAGTTGCAAATTATTGTTTCTGCTCTATCATGAAAACGATAATGTGACATTGCCGGAGCACTCGGCGGGTATGTGATACGTTGTGTTAACAGATGTAATAATGTATAGCCGCTGATTGTTGCAGTTACATTGTTATCATCATCCGAGCATTCAATTCTTTTAATGATTCCGCTTTTTCGTCTGTCATTGTCTAACATAATATAATTGCCTATTTTCATTTGCTCAGTAATTTTATAGACAAAAATCTGAAATGTTCCGTATTTCGTCCAGCGTGTAATAAATTCCAAACCCTCATAAGCATCTAGTTCACCGATAAATTTCAAGTTTTTATCAAAAAATCTTACGTTAATTCGTTTATCCATATACTTCCACTCACCGCCCTTGATGGTGTTGCACTCTGTGTATAGATGTTTCGCCATCCTGTTCCTTGCTGTTGTTTAAACCACTCGTCAAACAGACGCTGATTTTCTTTCATTGCGGCATTATAAGCAGTTAAAGTTTTTGGACGAATTGCACCGCATACAAGATTATTCGACCTCTCATCTCTTTCAAGTGTAATTCCTCCGTTTTTAGTCACTCTATACTGTCCTAATGACAATTCATAGATGGAATCCGTCCTTGTAAGCGCTGGTGTTGATGGCGCACTGGATGCACCACCTGCTCTTACAAGCAGTTTCACGGCTGATTGAGCGACATTTAACTGCAAAATCACCCTATAAATCTTTGAATAATTTACATCCGGAGAAAGCTGGAACTCTTTTGGCGAATCATTATAATGATAAAAGCCTTTTAAAATGGCAAATCCTTTTCCTACCGTCACTTTTCCGGAGCTGATTGTAATTGGATACTGCATAGAGCCATCAGAATTTACTGCAATTCCGGATTCATAGATATTATCAAAATACCGGTTAAATTCTTCCTGCCCATATTCCGTACCTCCATTAAAAAAACCATAATATTCCATTTTACACTCCTATATATCTGTTTTTATATCGTACTTCCACGGACTGAGGGTCTAAACCGTTTTCAGACGTATATTCAAGCATGTTATCACCTACTTGCAAGGAGAAAAATACAGACTGCAGATCAATGTAATCAAATGCATCTGTGCTTACTCCACCTCTTATAATTTCAACTTTCTTCTGTCCAAAAGCAGTATTGATATACAAAATATCATCTGAGGTCAATTCTCTCTTGATTCGAATGAATTCACCGGTAGAAAGATTCATAATTTTAGGATTAACCGCCGGTCCGTGAAAATAAATTTCAACAGGTGCTTCTGTGTGTCCAGAATTAAAGACGTTCTTTTTAGGTTCTCCCCTCTCTTTGAGTTTAAAAGGGAGCGTGAATTTCCACGCCCACCCTTTTACCCATGTAGAAATTGATTCGCCAGTCTGTACAATATCCTTAAACATTGGATCCATGCAGGAAAGTTCTATTTCAAATTCAAGCACATCATAAATATTCTGACTTGTAAAACGAAAACTTTCTACTTCGTATTCAATTTCTCTTTCCACACCAAGATGATTCACCGTTAAAATTCCGGAAGAAAACGGACTGAAAAAACGGATTAATTCCTGACGCTTATCGGATTTATCCTCGTTTCCGAGATAATCCGCTGAAATAGCAATCGGTCTTGAAAGAACTTTTTTTCGCTTTAACCGTTCTCCAATAAAGTTCGAATTTACGCTTTTTTCCAGTTCATAATCTGTTGCTTCAATTCCGGAATATTCTGTTACACCAAAATCTGGCTCATCTAGTACAAGCGTCTCTTCTCCTTTCGAAAAGCTAAACACTATCCTATTCAAGTTAATGCCAACCTCCTTGCTTCTTTTCTGAGAGCACGGCTCATCTCTACTGGAGACTGAACTGGCTGATAGAAATTAATCTCCTGTTTCACTTCTGTATTTTGAGAAGCTGCATGTCCGTAAGCCTGTGGTGCTCTTTCGAGCATTTTGTTTGTCGTGATTCTGGAAACTGTTTCACTTACTGCTCCTCTCATCATTCCAAGCAGAGACTTTACATCCACCTGCATGGCATCGGTTACCATTTCCGCAGCCTGTGTTACAACAGAAGTATTATCTTCCATTCCTCCACTGATACCGTAATCAAACATCTTACCAATCCAGCCGCCCACTCGTGATGGAGAATGAATTTGTAAGTTTGCCTTTGCCGCATTAGCTGCCGCACTTGCTACAGATGCCGCTGCGCTTGCAACCCCATAACCGCCCGCACGAATACCATTCGCAAAGCCATTTGAGAAGTTTACTCCAATCGAATAACTGCCACCAGAATTATTTGCCAATGCTTCTCTTGCTCCACTTCCAAGAGAAGCCGCTGCCGATGAAGCACTACCTTTCTTTTCATTAATTCCGTCTACAAAACTGGAACCCAGCTTGTTTCCCTGAGATTTTGCAGAACTTGCTACATTAACACCACTCAATCCTTTCGTTGCCGCTGTTCCAAGTCCTCTTGCCGCACTCGAAGCACTATTTGTTCCATTTCGGATTCCAGCTGCAAACTGATTTGTTGCGGTTTTTGCCTGTTGAGTAAAATTGCTCGGGATATTTGTTCCTTTTAAGGAAGTTTTTGCAGAGTTTCCAAGTGCAGATGCTGATGATTTTGTATTTCCCTGCCCTGCTGATAATGTCCTTGCAAAACTTTGTGTTGCTGATGTCGCTGCGGTCTGATAGTTTCCAGCAACAGACATATTTCCAAGACCAGATTTCGCCGCATTTCCAAGAGCTGATGCTGCCGATGAAGCACTACCCGCCCCGCTGTTCAAGCTATTTACAAGCCCTGATACTGCACTTTGAGACTGGGAAGAAAATGTTCCTGGCATATTTCCGGCAACGATTCCGGTATTTGCCGCATTTCCAAGAGCCGATGCTGACAACTGCATAGATTCTGCACTGCTCAACAAATATGTATTCGCTGCTGATGCGGCGGCAGATGCATTTGAGCCAAACACTGCCGGCATGTCTGCCGCCGTAAATCCAGTTGCGCCAGACTGAGCAACTGTTAATGCCGCCATATACAGTTCTTCCTGATGCGCAAGCACTTCATCTACTGTCATTCCGCACGCTTTTGCCGCCGCAAACACTGCTCCGGAATAATCTGTTTCCGTAAATCCTCGTGTAATTGCACTTGCACTGTTTCCTGCCGCTGTCCGAATAAAATCCTCACCAGTTTCAAGCTGATTGATTGTGGAATCAACTGCATCACTTGCTTTCTGAGCAGGAGTAGTCTGCGTATCAACTTCATCAATGCCTTGAATCAACTGTTCGATTGCTTCTGTTCCGACATCACCAAGTGCACCACTATCTTTTAAGTAGGTGGCAAATGTCTTTATGATTTCGTCAGAGGTCATAGAAGAGATGTGTTGAAATTCCGGAACTTTATCTTTCATTCCTTGCATCATCTCACTCATGCTTGAAGCTAATTCTTCTTTTCCCTCTGGACCCAATTTTTCAATATTATTAATTGCATTTGTAATTACATCTTGAAGAGTCTTTGGAATTTCTCCACCAGAGGCTTTAATTTCCTCTGCCGCCATTCTGAAGCCTTGCGACATTTTTGCATAGTCAGTAGATTCAAGTGCTTTTTCTATTGTTTCCTGACTATACTTTACACTTTTTGCTGCTTTATCTGATTCAGTTGGAATCTTTGCATAAGCATCCAAAGCCTTTTGTATACTTTCTGGTGTTCCCTCACCAAGTAAATCCATAACTTTGTCCAGGGAACTGGTTTGAACTTCTGCTTTCTTTGCTTCTTTTGTCGCCTCTGAAAGATTTTTTCTTGTGCTTTCAAGATTTTCGTTTGCCTGTTCAAATGCCTTAGCATCGTTTCCGTTCCACGCTTTTGCATACTCATCTAATGCTTTATTATACTGTTTCTGGGCTTTTGTTAAATCTGCCTGTATTTCAGACTGCTTCTGCAAATTATCGGCATATTGATTTGTTACAGCTTCCTGCACAGCTTTCTTTTTCAAGCTACGCACATATTCATCAATGGACTGTGTTACATCTCCAAGAGACTGCTTCACACCCTCATTATTCTGAATAAATCCATCTGCGGTAATAGAATATTCTGTTCCCATTGCCTCATTTAACTGATTCAAGATAGAACCTGCAAGCTGTTCACAGCCCTGTTTCATCTTTCCAGTTTCATCAAAGGCTTCTGACAATTTGCCTTTGAGACGTTCCAATGGAGCTGCGGAACTTTCTGCGGAGTTATTTGTGCTTTCAATAGAACTGGATAACTCATCTAATTCGTTCCGGTTCTTCTCAATCGAAGCGCTTAAGTTGTCAATTTCTTTCTGGAATGCAACCTGTTCTTTGCTTGCCTCATTTGATTTAAGTGCAAGAAAGGCAATTCCACCTGCCAGTGCACCAATTCCGATTGCAATCATTGCCGCTGGATTTGCGCTCATCACCGCATTTAATGCAGCCATTACTCCTCCTGCTTCGGATGATGCCCTACTAAGCTTTATAACAACAGAAGTGACTGTAACGACTGGTCCTTCTACTGTTTTAAAAGTTTTAAATGCAGCAACAAGAGATACTGCAATTGGCGCAACCGTATCCATATTATCTGCAAGTTTAATGAATACTTTTCCAAGTCCACTTACAATTGGTTCTGCAATCTTTACAACACTTTTTAATCCAGCATCAAATGTTCGTTTTAAAGCATCCATTCCTTTTTTTGCTGGCTCTTGCATTTTCTTCGGCAAAAGTTTAATGAGTCCAGTGCTTAATACATTTACAATCTCTGTTGCTGACTTTTTAAGCTGACTCTTATTGTTTACAATTCCTTTTGCAAACGCTTTGATTAAAGATACCGATGCATTTACCGTCTTTGGAGCAGACTGCGCTACTTTTACGGATAAATCCGCAAGCACTGCACCAGCTTCCTCTACTGCCGCATCCAGTCCACCGTCTTGCAAGGCATTTGATATCCTGCCGACTGCACTAATTCCCTCTTCTGCCGCTTCTTTCAAAGAATCTTCGATATTCTCGTAGATTCCGATGCCTAATCCCTCAAGAGCAGAATTTAATGTTGTCATTTTTCCTTGTAAGTTGTCCTGCATCGTATCAGCCATCTGTCCGGCTGCTCCGACTGCATCTTCAATATAACCTTTCAGCTGGTCGAAACGTTCTCCTGAGTTCGCCAGTAATGCATTGACGCTCTTAAGGTCTACTTTGTTGAAAATAGTGTTTAAAACCTGTGTTCTTTCGCCCTCATTCATTGAGCCTAAGATTTTGTTCAAATCATTAAATGTATCATTTAGAGGACGCATCTTTCCCTCTGCGTCAAATACATTCAAACCAAGCTCTTTCATTTTCTTTTTCGCTGTATCCACTGGTGCGGATAGGCTTAAGATAACGTTTCTAAGGGCGGTTCCACCTTCCTATTCTTCATTGTCTAGGCTCTTTATCCTAGAACTAAGATTTCTCTTAGAGTTGGACTATATCTTCATCTTCAACTTTACTTGCTAAGATGTTGGGCACTCGTGGATAATTAGGCATACAAAAAGCACTCTTTTAATGAGTGCTTCTGGTTAGCTTCTTATCTAGTCTCTACGCTTTCTAGTGGTTTCCCTCCTAGCTTAGCTCGGTATTGCCTTGTTTATTTAAGATAAATTCTTCAATTTGTTCTTGAGTATTATTTTTATATCCATACATTTTATGAAAATTTACATGACATCTCTCGTACAAAGTTATTCCATTGCTTATATCTGTTCGTAACTCTTTATGTTCTGAATAATTATACTTATGGTGGGCATTTAAATTTCCACCTTTACTGTCTCCACAGCATTGGCATGTATATTTATCCCTCTCAAAAACATTTCTTATCCATTCATTATATCCATCAATATTTCTATGTTCTTCTCTTTCTTTTTCTTCTTTGCTTGGATTATAATTAGGATTGTTTTTTCCAGAAAATATATGCTTATAGCCCTCATTCTTGCATTGTAAAGTGCAAAAATGAAATTTATACTTATCAACTTGACTTCTTACTTTTAAAAATTCTTTGCCACAAGTATAACATTTGACCTTTATCTTATTAAATTTTATATTGTTGTCTCCTTTATGGAGTTCTCCATAATGCTTATTTTTGCATTGCATACTGCAATAATGCATTGGAAATTTATCAATCTTGGATGGTATTACTTCTATTTCTTTAGAACAATATGAACACTTTGTTTTTATTCTTTTCGGTTTGCTTTGTGGTTTACATTCAGCACAGCAATATTTTGAATTAGGTTTTTGCGCTTTCCATACTTTTCCACAAGTTTCACAAACACACTCATATTTTAAACGAGCCTTGTTTCTACAGCTTTTACATTTATTTTCATACCCATCTTTTAATAATTTACTTTTTGAAAAATTATCTATGGATAATTCCTTTTTACACTCTTTACAAATTTTAGTTTTCAAAATCTCACCTCTTATTACAATTTTATCATAATTAGGTATAATTGCAATAAACGGCGATTAAATAAATTTAGGTTTCACCGAATTCACCCAATGTTTTTTCAAAGATATTTCTATCTAAGCGACCAAAAGTTTAGCCCCTTTTACACCATTGTCAGCGAAGATTCCCAACACGGTATTGGCTTCTGTCACTCCTCCAGCAAGTGATTTTGCAGTACCACCCACTGTTAAAAGTGCTTCGCCTAACTGCTGGACGCTTGTATTACTCTTTTGAGACGTCTTCGCCATTTTGTCAACAAAGCTTTCGACCGTTCCAGCTTTATCACCAAGGGCTGACATACTGTCTGTTACCATATCAGATGCAGTCGCAAGGTCCATGTTGCCTGCTGCTGCTAAATTAAGCACCGTTGGCAAAGTTTGCACTGATTTGTTTGTATCGTATCCGGCAAGAGCCATGTAATTTAATGCCTCTGCCGCCTGTGTAGCAGAGAACTTTGTTGTCGCTCCGGCATTTTTTGCAGCTTCCTGCAACTTAGAAAACTCTGCACTTCCATTGTGGATTTCTTCCGCAGACATTCCCATCGTTGCAGCCACTTGGCTCATTGCTGCTTCAAAGCTGGAGCCTACTTTTATTGCATATCCACCCATGCCAGACAGGGCGGCAGATGTTGCAGTAATCGTTTTTGTCGCTGTCGCAAGCCCTTTTGATGCCAACGAAGAGATTTTTCCAAGTCCGTTTTCGATTCCCTTGGTATCCAGACCGGTTTCTATTACAATTTTACCGTCTGCCATCTTCTCACCTCCTAAAGATAAGGTGAGGGGTCTCTGCCCTCTTTCAAGGCTTTGATTAACTCTTCATTTTCCTCTACCTGTTGGATTTTATAATATCTCTGCATTGCCTTATAAAAAGCAACCTGCTCCTTTGACAGACTCTTATTTGTCGTATCAATAATCCGATACTGCATAATCCGATGCAATGACACGGTTTCCGGAATATCATCCAGCATCGCAATAAATTCCCACCAGTGCAAATATTGAATGGTATGTAAATCAATGCCATACACATCGTTTCTGCGGAAAGCAGAGTAAATTAGCCAGGCATCTTCCTTGAAATTCAGTGCTTCATTACTGTTAATTCCAAGTATTTTCTTTGATGGCTTACCTTTTTTCTCTTTCTTTCCACACTTTACAAACCAAGTTGCCTGTTTTACAGCCTCTGCAATATCATTTCGAGGTGGTGGTATTTTATACAAAATCTGCAAGCATCTTTCTATGTCTGCTAACGTTTCATCCGCATCTTCTACCACTTCCATATAGCGTAAAACAGTACGAAAGTCTGTATTGATTGGATATTTTTCACCATTTACTTCTAAATTTTCTGGCGGTTTTTCTGTCAAAAAACTCATATTTTATTCCGAATACAGTGCTAACAGATGATTCGTTTTCTCATTCATCACCTGCTCCTGTTTTCCTTTTTCTTCGCAAAGTGCAGTGTAAGCATCAATACATTTTAATAAATCATTTTCATATCCGCACACAGCTGTTCCAACACCTTCTCCGAAAATATAGTCAAATGCCGCTTTAATAGCTTCGCACTGGATATTAATCTGTTCTGGTAAACTCTTTCCTTGTGCTCTTTCTGCTTCGTTTGCAACACTTTCATAACTGTCTATTAGTTTCTGTGCCTGATTTGCTTCAAACACATTCAGATTCAATGTAAGCCCATTAATCTCCATTTACCTTTTCCTCCTGTTTTAATTCGGCAGTATTCTTTACTGCCTCTCTTTTTACTGCCTTTGTCAGCTTAGAAGAGAGGGATTTTACTCCCCCGCATCTTCTTTAAAGGTTTTCTTCTCAGGGTCGAAATATCCAAACACCCAGTCACCTTTACCAAGTAAGTTTCCAGAGCCTGTAATTTCTCCATCATTGTCTGTAAATTCAGCTACTTCAATCGCTACACTTCTTTTTCTTGCTGGATATCCATTTGCAGTTTTTGCCCCTGCCAGGTCTACACGGATATATTCCGCTTCTGCATCCGGTCCTGTCTTTTCTTTTCTACCAATGTCTACAATAAATTTCACTGCTTCTTCTGTCTCAATCATGTCCATTTCGAATGGAGCAGACCAGTCATAAGAGCCGATAGACTTTGTTGTAGATTTATTGTTTACATACCGTTTTGAAGTAGTCTGTGCGGATGGGCTATCATCAACCTTTGTAAATCCGGTCCCCATGAGCACGTACTGGTCTGTTCCTGCTCCTACATTTAAGTAATCCGCTTCCTGATATCTCTGTTTTACTGCCATAATTTACTGTCTCCTTTTTTGAAAATAAATAAATTCACACTGGATTGCATACCGAGCGGTCTTTGCTTCGGCATCTATCATGTATCCATTTGTCGTTGCTCGAATGGAAAGAGCTTCTTTTGTACTGCTAAGTTCCGGAAAAACTTTATCTCGTGTACAATCTTCCAACCATTCCTGAAAGTGTTCGTAAAATTCCGAGGTATCAATATTTTCCATATCTCCCCAGAACACTCTGCTACAAAAATGAAATGCAACACGTCTTATGCTGTCTCCATTTGTGTATCGCTTCACAATCGGCTCTGCTGGTACAGCTTCAACCATATAATTTGTTGGTTTTTCTTCCAAGAAGTCAATATCTACCTTTGAAAACGTCTCTTCAAACTCATCCAAATACGGACACGTTGTAATGAAATCCCGGATAGCACTAATTACACTCATCCTCTTTTACCTCCACAAAACTTTGCTGTAGATTCTACAATTTCGTTTCCTCTGTCTGCCCACATTCGCTTATCCCACTCTTTACCAGCAAGTGGTGCTTTACTTCGGTTCTTTCCGGAATTTTCATAGTACTGACGTCTTGCATAAGACTGACCGTAAGTAATATGGGTCGTTGATTCTACAGCTGTATTTTCAAGTGGTCCATTTAATTTCGGGACATAAGGCACACACAAACGTCTCACTTCATGAGTGACGAACTTTTGTCCTGCTCCATTTTTATTTAAAGAACGTTTTAACAGGATTTTCTGTTCGTCGTCCATTTCAACTCGCACTCTTGTCTTTGACATTATGCGCCTCCAATCCGGATATGAGGTTCTAACCCTCTCCGATTGTCTGAGTGGCTTAAGATTCTTCCAAACAGCAAGCCTTTCTTCTCTAAATCGGATTCTTTTGCAATCTCATCTTCTAAGATTCCTTTTACAAACACATCCCCATTTGAAGCAGTGAAAAAGCCTGTCACATCTTCTTTTCTTGCATATTCTTCCGGCTCTAAGAACGTTTCTCTTCTTTCTGCCATCGGAATACGAATCTTTATCGAATCTGCACTATCTAAGCCTTTATCACTCACCGCTACCTTTTGGTCTGTGTACCAATGCACACCACAAAGCACGGTACGTTTATAGATGTACTGTCGTGTTGTCTTATCTAATCTTCGGTTGTAAAGGGTAATATCCGCATTTACAATCATTCCTCATCCACTCCCATGTATAAAATACCACTTGACATTAGATAAGTACTTGCAATCTGATATAAACGACTCTCAAACTCTTCCTCTGTCTGTTCTGTCTGATAGCTGACGGAATATCCATCGTTATTTTCCGATACAATATTTCCTCTTACCTTTCTCTTTTGCATTGCCTCAGCCATTTCACAGATTGCATACTTTGCATTTTGTTCCCAGTCTTTTTCTGACCAGTCACATGCAGTTCTTCCAAAGCTGAAATGTTCCAGACGTTTTTCTGCTTTCAATTCCAAAGAAAGCCAGGCACTTTCTGGCACCTGACTTCCTCCAAACCTTTCAATATAAAAACTATAATCTACTTTCATAATCTCATCAACTAGCGGTTTTTGCTGTATGTACATAAATACCGTCTACTTTGTTGTCATAAGTTTCTGCAATACCGACAGTTCTATAGTTAAACTGCCATGCATCTGCGTTCATGTTCTGTTCCGGTGAAAAGATTTTGGAAACAGTGTGCTTCTGATACTGGATAACTGCCTGTTTGTCAATTACGATAAAATTCATTGCAAGTGCACCGGTATCTTTTGTAAATCCACCTGCTCCGGAAGCAGTCAGTTTTACTTTATTGAAGAATCTTCCTGATGGTACTTTTACGATTCCTGCAAATCCCTCCAGTGCTTTTCTGGATGCAGTTGTATCTAAGTCGTCAATCATTCCGTAAAGTGCCGGATTAATAAACAGATAGCATGTTGCAAGATTTGCCTCTGCATTTTCAATGTGATTTCTTGCTTCACGAAGTGCTGCAAGTCCTGCCTTTCCATCTGTAATATCTGCACTTACTGTTGCTACATTCTTTGTCTGTGCATAAGCAGACAGACGATAAGCGTCCAGCTCCGGAACACCCTGTGTTCTAAGAAATTCACTGGATAATTTACCAAATGCGATACTCGCTGTATCGATATTGTCCATTGCATCTACAACAAACTTTCTACCACGGTCATAAGTACATTTCTTAGTTTCATAGTCTAATGTAATATCTCCTGCCGCATATCCGTTTGTTTTGGAATAATCTGCAAGACCCTGCATAGTCATTTTCGGAATCAAAATTTCGTTTGCATTTGCACCCTCTTTTACCAAGTTATTTGCTCCATCCAGCACAGCTGTTAAAGAGGATAACTTGTAGACCTCATCCAAAAGGGTTGAGTACTGTTTTCTTAATTCAATTGCGTTTGGCATTCAACTTCTCCTTATTTGTTTTCCGGAAGTCCCATAGCGGCACGAAGCGCAGACACTCCATCTGCTCCGCCGCTGCCACCGTTTCCTCCGGTTGAACCTACTGGATTCTTAAATGGTTCATCTGAACCAAATAGATAAGCATCAGACTCTTTTACTGCTTCAACCGCAGCCTCAATGTCGGCAGACTGGTTTTTCGATGCTTTGAGTGTTTCCATGTCAAGCATTGCCATAACTGCCTTTTCATTTCTGCCTCCAGCTTTCTTAATTGCAGCACTTAATTCTCCGGTAAACTGACGTTCTGCCTCTTTCTGGGCATATTCTGCGTCTTTTGCCTGTAAATCACCCTGAAGCTTTGTAATCTGGCTCTGTAAGTCTTTTACGTCCACTCCGTCAAATTCTTTCAGCCTTTCATTTACCGTATCAAGAGAGGATTTATACTCATCTCTCTTTGTAACTGCATTATCGTACTCTGCTTTGGTACGATAATTTTCTTTCCATGCTTTTTCAAAGTCTGCTTTTTTCTCTGCCGGAAGTTCAAGTCCAAATTCTTTAAGAATCTCATAGATATTTTTCATGCTACATTCCTCCTGAAATCATTTATTGACCGCTCTTTCAGCGGTATGGGATATATCCGGTTCTTTAACGCCTGCCGAAAAAAGGCATAAAAAAACCACCAACCTGTATCGGTTAGTGGTAATACACCTCGTAATCTCAGTTAATCATAGTCTTTTAACTTCCAAAGTTCCACTTTAGAACGAATATATGTAATATCCTTTTCTAAAAGTTCTCTTTCTTCTGGTGTAATATCGTTATATTTCCCCATCTCGTAACGTGGAATATGATAAGACAACTGCTCTAATACTCGTTCTTCCAAAATATCATGCTCCACCTCATAAGCACCGATTGAAATAATCCAGAGTGCTTCTGATGTTCCGACAAGTAATTCATTATCTTCCTCTGTCATCCAGTCAGTAACCTGCCTCGGTGTCCATCCAGAATGCTTTATTAAGCTCATATTAGATTCTACACTATCTTTATATTCCTGATATGTAAGGTCATCGTCTGCTCTCATACTCTACCTCTTTCTTCCTGTCCATGGCTTATTTTTATTTTTTTCTGCCTGTTTCTTTGCATTTGATACCACATTAACCTGAACATTTGGATATTTTTTCTTAAACTGTTGCATAACTCCTCGACAGCTTTCGCACATACAACGTTCTGATAGTAAATTTAATACGTGTTCTTTTCCATCCTTGCAAATGGATGCTGCATATTCAAAAAGTTTCGCCTCACTATCCACATCTCTATTATGTGTTCCGATAAAAAGTGTTTTAAACTCCGGCACTTTCGTTTTCAATACTAGTGACTCTTTATCTCCTTTGAAATTGATATAATTCGGGTCATCCATAGTTTGCACTTGACTATTTCCAACCTTGATATTTCCATCCAATTCCATAACGGCGATATTGCCTTTTCTTTTTGCATTTCCAGTAAACAGCTGTGTCTTTGTCTGGAACGCTTTCTGGTCGAGTTCAAAAATCTTCTCACGAGGCATTTTACCTGAATCAACATCGTAAAGTTTTACAACTGAATATCTGTGATTCAATTCGTCCCATTTCTTACTATCATTATATTTCATCTTCCCGAAGTTCGCAAGTGTTCCAGCGGATTCTCCAAGTACTTCTTTATAACGTTTATACTGGTTCAAATCTTTCTGCATATTATCCACCATTTTCTGTGGAAACATGCCTTTGATTCTATTATCAGTAACAACTCTCCCCATCCCATCCATGTACACTCGTTCCATCTGCTCCGGAAGTTTCATCTTCTTTGAAAAGTCTTTATACTGGTTTAGCGTGTTTAGATATCTCGCCTGAGCCGCTATCACGGTATCTGAATCTGCATTTCCCTGCTTCAGATTCTTGATATTTGCTCTCTGTGCTCGCATAGTTGTTTCCATCTGCCGTTGAACCTGTGAAGCTTGATATGCATTATAGTTTTTACCTTTGTATTCATGCTCTTCCTGCTCTTTTTTCTCTAGCTCTTCAAGCTGTTCATCTGTATAAGTTCTTGTAGAGATTCCTTCAATAAAAGCATAATAGCTATGCTTACAGTTCCATCCGCAAAGACCTTTTCCCTCTCCAAGTTCGCACACTCTTACAAGGTCATCGTAGCTGTAGACTTTACCGCCCCACCAGTGTTCTGGTCGGTGTCCACCATGCCATGTCACTTCGTATTTATCCGTTTTCAGGTCTTTTGCAACCATTTCGTTTATTTTACTGCTCAACTGTGATACACCTGTCATAATAGCTCGTCTTGCCGCCACAGGTGCACGGTTTCTCCATCCGGACGCATAATCTACTGTTTGTAGTCCGGATGCTGTCATTTCTTTTACGACTCTTCTTAAAACAGTATTATAATCAAACGAACCTGTTACAATATCCATACAGGCAGAATCTAAATACTTCTGGTAATACGTTGCCAGTGGTGTGAATACTTTCTTGCCACGCATTTGCACGGTAAATCCCATTGACCTAGTAAGATTCTTTATTTCTCCCTGTGTCTGTTTTGAAATTGCATCTGCCCATTTTCTAACTGTTTCATTCTCTTCGAGCGGAATAAAATTGCCATTTATCTGCTCATAAGCATCTTTATTTCTGACATATTCCCAGTCACAGACTTTATCGTACAAAGCCCAGATTTCTGGATAAGAAGCATTTAAAAGTTCTTTCAATTCCTTTTCTATGAATTCTGTACTATTTCCAAGCAATAGGAGTTTATTTATCTGATAATCTGCCGTACTCGTAATTTCACCAGTCTTTTTGATTCTTCTTACAATGTCCGCATAAATACGGTTCTGCAAATCATAAAAAAGTTTTTCCGTTCGAAGCGGCAGCAGTCCTTTTTCTTCTGGTGTCATCATAAGCTATTCCTCAATCGGGTCAGGGTCTACACTTTCATCAATAATCTTCTTTGCGGCTTCTTCCTCTGTTTCACCGTACCACTTTGCACGGTACTCTACTAAGGTCATTGCACCCATACTCACATCCTGTCTATCCTGCTGTCGTTCTGTCTCTTCACTGGTTAAAATGGAATCACTGAATTCACAGAAGAACTCATAACCGGAAGTGTACATAGAATTATAAAATGCCAGTCCTGCCGCAAAATCTTCAAGGCAATCCCGAAGTTTTCCCTGTATTGCTTTTACACGATTATACTTTCTCACCTTTGATGACTTGATTTCTTCCGCTGTTTTTTCAACATCCTGCACGTTTGAGAGGTCACCATAGCTTAAGCCTACAATAAACTCAATTTCTCGCTTATATTCTTCTAAGCCACGTTTAAACGCTTCGTCACGCATTTCTGGAGAATACTCTCGGAACAATTCTTTGTCTTTTCCATCTTCCAGATTTAAGCCTCTATATAATCGTTTGCTTAAGCGTGGCAAGTTGAAACGTCCACCTTTTTGCTTTAGTGCTCTCTCATCCATATGAATGGCACGTTCTCCGGAATTGTATTCCCAGTCAAGACGTGCCGCCTGAACATCCGCTTTCATAATCCGCCCTTTTGCAGATTCATATACCGATACACCGCAATAACTGGCATCTACATTGTTACGAAGTGGATTCCTGTAATATCCAAAATCCATTTGTTTCATTCCCGGGTAGCTGACCGGACCGGCTTCTATATTCTGCCACTCTCCTATTTCTTCGAGAGAACATTCCTGTCCAATGTCAGCCTGTGTCTGTGAATGATAGCACCTGTTTGAAATCGTAAGCACTCCATTTGCAATGGTATGCCGTTCTACTCTCGTATAATAATCAATCTCACCGATACGTTTTACTGTAAGAAACGCAACATCAGTTGGTTCGCCATTGTCTCCAAACTGAATCGGTATAAACTTATCCGCAGTAATAAACTCTGCCAATCCTCCCGGCAACGGTTTCAAACAAAAAGAACCCAATGCAAGACCATCCTGCAAGTGCTCATTTAAAAGTGTAAGCTGTTTTTTATATATCTTGTCCAGTGCCGGCACAGAAATAGAAGTTTCCATCTCAGCCAGCACAGTATCTGCAAATTCACGACAGATACCTTGTTCTATCTTAAGTGACTGCACATCGCTTCCAGTCCAGTCGGCAGCTCCGTCGAGCATTAACTTCCACTCGTTGATGGCATCAATCATTCCTTGCGATAATGCCACATCCGTACCAAGTATACTTTTTAATTGCGTATAGCCAAACATTCTCGCTATCCTCCTCAGAAAATTCTTAATTCCATCAAACATTTTCTATTCCTCATCAATCAGATACTTCATATCTCGTTCAATCGTATATTCAAACGCATCCAAGCTGTCAATGTCTGTACTGCCATCGTCAAGCCGTTCATCCACTAAGGATTCTTTATCATAAACCGCATCACAAAAAGCTGTTTCCAAACTCTCGCAATCTTCTGTTAAGAAAAACCGTCCTGCTCCCATTAGCATCTGCGCACAGCGGATACGGTCAATAATCGCCTTTTTCTTTGCTGGCTTTACGGATATCCAAGGATATCTCGTCTCTACAATATTCCGGATGGAAGCACCCAGAACGGATTCCGCATTGTCGAAAAATACCGTCTCTACATTACAATACTGCATGTACTCCCCTCGCCCATCCGTTACCGCATACTTATCAATAACTTCCTGCACAAATTTTAGAAAAAGCTCTGTCAGTTTCTTTGAGTCAATCCCTTCCGGAAAATCGTCTACCATAATGCGTCTGCTCATCACACCAATAACTTCTCTGTAATTATCTGTGTAACCTCTTGCCACAAAAGCATGACCGGATTTATTTCCACCAAAGTCCAGACCAATTTCAATCGACACAATATCTGTTTTCTTAAACTCTCTGCGCTCCGTATTACCCTCTATTTCGTCTTTTATTTCACATCGGAACAATTCTGACTTGTCTGCAAAACGCTTGTAAATTGCCCCATCTGCACGTTTCCACAGCCCTAATATGAGTCGGTCATACCACACTGTTCCCTCATACTCTTTGCAAAGCTGTTCGACATATTCCTCCGGAAGAAAAGGATTGTCAAAGATAGTATATTTCTGCAAGTAAATATCCAATTCTTCGTTATCAATGAACTTTTTCAGCCAGTGTGTTGGCTGTTCTGGGTTGCACGCTCCATCAAAACACGAATACGGCTTGTCCAGTCGTGATTTAAGCATTTGGAACACATCTTGATTCCACTTTGCAATCTCATCACCATAACAATACTTAATGCTGGAGCCCTGTATCTTTGCGACCTGGCTGACTTTCTCCGCTCCAAGACAATACACGTCCTCACCGCAGATTCTTGCGATATTCATACTGTTGATAGTTCCAATCAGTTTATCCGTGTACAGCTCTCTCATTGGCTGTAATACATTTCGTTCGATTGAAGCCTTTGACACTCCAAGAATCGCATTTAATCCTGGCTTTCCTTTTCTTTCTCGGATCCGGAACGGAATAATATAAGCAGTATCAACAAAAGACTTTCCGGAACGAACTGCTCCGGATTTAATGTTCCAGCGATGCGTGGCATGTAAAATATACTCATTCTGCTTCTTGCTTAACTGCATTGTCCCGCATCTCCTTTAGTATCGCATCCAGTCTATCTAACGCTTCATCCGTCTCGTTTTCACCAGTTATCTGCTGTTTCCTTGCCCTCTTCAACTCAATATCTGCTTCTTTCTCTCGGATTTCTTCGTCTGGCACTTCATACTGTCCTGCAAACCGTGCTACAGCCTCATAAGCCTTTACATCACCCTTTAGTGCTTTCTTTATCATTGCCATATTGATTGCACTTTCAAGAGTGCTGTCTATGCCAAGGCTTTCCAGAAATGGAGTTAATTCCTCGTTCTCAATTTTTGCACTAAGCAGCAGGTTTAAAGTTTTTCTAAAATTCGCTCTTTTTCTCCTCGCCTCACCGGATGCTTCACCAGCTCTTTTCGCTAATTCTCGGCGTTCGTTCGGAGTTCGATTATTATTTGCATCTTTTATGTTTTCATAGTTTGCCATCCACCCACCTTCCTGTCTTGCTAAAATTATGTATAAAAATAGCACCCAGTAAATACTGGATGCTATATGGATAAAATGTAAAGAAAAGAGAAACATGTAAGTTTAGCACTTACCAGCTCTTGTCCATTACCCGAACAAGTGGGCACACCGTCACGTGTGAGCAACAGCGGAAGGAATCGAACCCCCGTCCTCTTGCAGATGCGTTGCAAGCGCTCTACCACTGAGCTACGCTTTGATGCGCCTGTTGGCAATTCAACAGGCTGTGACTACATAACACTTAATACTTTAGAGGATACCTATGGAAATCAAAAACCAATGACCGTAAATGGGTAGGTAACGAAGCTTTATTCGCTCTCTGCCTTTCAAACCCATTTACACTATACCATAGAGTGAATGTCTCATTCTATTCCATCTTTTAACTTTTTAACGAATACCAACTTTTTCCATCAATGCTTCTTGAAGCACCTGTGAAAAGTTAATATTCATAGCAAGTGCTTCTTCATTTAACCATTCCGGAATTGTAAGTGTCTTTTTTACTGCTCTGCTATTGTGTCTGCGGTCATATTCAGCTTTATCGAACTGAACTACAACAATTACACCATCTTCTGGTTTTTCTATATTTTCAATATCGGATGCCTTTGGAAGTTCTTCTTTGGATTTGATACGGTCAGTTAATGTCAAGCCAAGAGCATCTACTGCCATATTATATGCTTCTTCCATATCGTCGCCCTCTGTTATACACTCAGGTAAATCTGGAAATGTAATCCAAAACCCTCCCTCTTCTGCTTTGTGAAAAATTGCTGGATAAAATAATTTCTTCATTGCCTTTACCTCCTACTTTTTGAAAGACAGGGGCTTATTTCAGCCCCGCCTGTTTCAGTATTGTCTGTTCTGTTCCCTTTTTCAAATCCTTATTATGTAAAGGAACAATTGTTTGTTTTCCAGTTTCTTGGTTTCGCATTTTTACATGCGAACCATTCTGACTGACTATGATAAAACCGTTTTTCTTTAAAAGTTTTATCATTTCACTTGGCTTGATTGGCATCTGATATTCTCCTTTCCTTAAGTTAATTCTATTATACTACGTATTAATACGTATGTCAACACTTATAAAGAAATCTTATCCATAATTTTTACATTTCAAAATGCTCTAATGCTCTTCCATGTATTCTATTCACTTGTGCCCGACAATATCCTGTTTTTGCCATTACCTCTTCCCACTTCATTCCTCTAAGATAACGCATCCTTAACAATTCTGCTTCATCTGTATCGTCCATTCTTTTTATTTTCCCCTCTATCTCCATTCTGAGTTTTACTTTGCAAAGACGTTCGTCTTTCAGTTTCTCAATTAGTTCGTCCATCAACGCAACAAAGTCAGACAAATCTGCCTGATTGCTTCCCTTTGGCATCCCATCCATGGACACGGACGGAAACAACTTATCCGCCCGCAGTTCTTGGATTTCTTCCAAGATATTTTGTTCTCTTCTCTCTGCCTTTCTGTATTGCCAGAGGTATTCCTTTTTCTTGTCATTTTCGTTTTGCACTTCCTGCTCCATTGGCATCACCTCCCTAGTTATTTCGTTATCATCTCATTGCTTCAAATTCCTGCCACGAAAACGACTCACAAAAGCTGTTCTCCGTTCTTGCTTTAATTCGCAGCAGGATAAAATTTTCGTATAAATCTACAACTGTCGCTTTTCTGATTTTCTTTCTTTTTCTGCGTCCGTCTTTTTCCTCGCTCACTTCTTCTGTGACAATTTTCACTTCGTCTCCAATTTTGACATTATGCTCTTTTTCAAGTTTCTTTCTTGTTTCAGCGTTTCTTTCTGCCGCTCTCGTTCCCCAGAGCACCGAAGTGCTCTGGGATGTAATATCTCTGTAAGCCATTTATTTTTCCTTTCCGTTTATTCGATTGCCTTTGATTTCTTTTGTGCACATACAATTATGTACTTCACTACACTTGTTTTCATTGACTTCTACATAATCTTTCACTTCTTTTTCTCCTGGCTATAATACTTTGTCCTGCTCCCAAGATACCGGCATGAACATAGTCTCTCCTCTGAGCTGTTCTTTTACATAGACAAAAACGCCTTTTCCCATGTCCCCCAGTAGACCGTAAACTTTCCAGCCACACGCCTTGCACTCATAAGGGTTCGAGCTTTCTTTTCCACAGGACGGGCAACGAAACTTCATTTCTCCGATAGCCTCTTTTAACTCAAGTATCGTTCCGAATACCCTCACTTTCCCTGCTTTGATTTCCGGCTGGTTACAATCCTGATAATAGTTCATGTACCAATAATTTCTGTCAGTCTCCCAGCTATCAAGAACGTCCTCCCAATTCAGCCCAGTAGCCTCTCCGTAGACTTTAGCTCTGTCGATAACCCACTTGAACTTATTGCAATACTTATGGAAGCACTTGCCTCCGCAGGTCACACACCCTTCTAAGTGTATGGTTCCGCCGTCCTTTTTGCAATCCTTGTCAACCGCCGCTTTTAGTTTGTCATATCCTACACTCATACTGTAATCTCCATCCTTCTTTTCAAATATTCTTCCTGCTCCGCATCGTCCTCTTTCTCCATTCCGGTATCTCTGACGACCATCCAGCAACTTGCGATTGCTAAAAATACGAGTACAAGCACAACTGTTCCCAAATTTTCACCCCCCTCAATTGCTTTTCAACAACATGCTTTCTAACTCACTCATGTTGTATTTTCTTTGCTCGAAGTTACAGAACTTTGTTTTCTTTGCTTCTGGTTGCTTACTTTGCGTCTTTACTCCTCTTGTCTTTCTTACTGGATAGAACGTTTCCCATCCTCTCATTGTTGCCTCTTTTGCAACCGCTATCTTTTCAGCATCTGTCTGTGCTACTTCGGATAGACGTTCTTTGTACAACTCAACCTGACTTGGATTGATGATTGCCCCTTTTTGCTTCTTGTATGAGATAAACAACTGAAAAGCATCTTCTACTTCCTGATTATCAAAATACCTTGTCTTTTTTGTATCGACGCTGGAAGTAAAATCATCAACCGGAGATTTATCTGGCGAAGCCATATATATATATTTATTTACTTTACTTTCCTTTATGGCATTATTCTCGGATTTATTCGAGTTATTCTCGGAAAAACTCTCATTATTCTCAGATTTATTTAAAAAAGGGTTCACTTTAATAAAGGGTTCAGTCTCCTCTTTTTTGAGAAGCCACAAATCCTCTCTTACCTGAACCGGATTTTTCAGTGCTCGTGATTTCACGGCAAGCTGAAACCGTTCCTGTATTCCGGCAGAGGTCAGAACCTTGACCGACTGAAAAAGTGTGTTATCAAACAGTGACCGTTTCAATAAGTAGTTTAAGACCTGCATCACCTTTTGCTCGCTCATCCGCAGTCGTGCTGCCATCACGAGCAGAAAATCTTCATCTACTTCTAAGTAGTAGCCCCTTTTGTATACTCTTGTGAGTAAATACATATAAATTGTAAATCCATCTGCGCCAAACTTGGCATATTCAACTTCTAAATCCTCGAAAATATCCACGTCAATCGGAAAGTAATCCAGACCTTGTTTTTTTGGTCTTGCCATTCGTGGATACTCCTTTCTGCAACTCTGCTGGAACCTTGTCCGACCGGAAAAGTATGCTCTAAAAACAGTGACCGTTCCGGCAAGAAGTTTCCTTTTTTGCAGAGCTGCTATGTATTTGTGTGATATATTGATATATGTGGTAAGCAGTATGAACTGCGAATCCCCTAAGCTGTTTTCGCTTCCTCTTCTTTCTTATCTGGAGTTTTCTTCATTAAGTTCATCCAGTAGAGGTAACAACTGTATTTCATTTCCTTTACAACCTTTACGTTGCTCTTTTTTAACATCTTGTCTAATGCGCATCCAGTTCGATGCACTTCCTGCATAAAGCTGGCAATCTCCTGCTCTGTAATCTTTCTGTCAGTTTGCTTTGGTGCTTCCTGCTTTGATTCAACTTTTTGATGATATTCATAAGTATCTTCCTCTGAATCATGTGATTCGCTCTCCGTTGGAATACAGAAGAGTTGGAAACATGCATATTTGTAAGCAGCTGATAAGGCTTTATTCAAACTCTTATCTCCTGAATCCATGCTTTCACCTGACATGCTTATCTTGACGGAAGAGCCATCTTCCGCAGATGTAAACTCATAGTCTACATCCACAACCGTATATTTCAATGGAGTGCCTTTTGCGGATACTCCATCTTCTCGTTTTACACTTTTTACAGTTGGAACACAAAACACCTTATGCTTAATCAAAGCTGGCTGTAATGCATTGTAAACATCATCAATCCCTCTGAAACTATAGCTTTGCATTTTATTGTATCGGTCTTTTTCGATGCTCTTAATATCGTCCATGATTTCGACGATTGCCGTGTAAATTTTTTTTGTTTCCATATTTTTCCCTCTTGCATTTATCTGATTTTCAAACTTTCCGTCTGCTTCGTTTCAGCAATCCCCTTGAACTCTTCCGGATTCGCTTTGACATCTGCTAACAGCATTTTTCTATCCAACTTCGGTTCCTGAACAACCATGTACTTCTCCGGAATCTTTGTTGCATCAAGAATATTCAATGATGGAGCATTTTTTGAAATACTATAAGAATGAATATCTGTCTTGAATTTCTTTTTATCCATCAACAGCATAGTATTTGTGAGATTTCTTTTTAAAAAGTCACTGCGACTCTTCAAGGTCTTTTTCATTATTGTAAGTCTTTCGATTTCTTTATCAATCTTTTCGGTGTCATTGTCTAAATTTGTAAGGATTACAGCATAAGCATCCGCTTTTACTTCCAGTTCTGCTTCAATCCCTGCAAGTGTATCTTCAAACACTTGCGTATCCACATCGGTATCTTCTGCAATTTCGCATAACTGCATGTATTCTTCTGCAATTTCATATAACTTTAACATCTTAGTTCTCCTCTCTCTTTGTAATCAGAATTGTTCTTTCCAACAACTCATGTTCTTTTGCAACTTCTTTTCTGCGTCCGGCAGAGGATGCAGAAGCCGAGCATCCAGCTCCGGTTTTCATTTCCAACAAGTATTCATCCATCATGGCTTCTTTCCTCCTAAATCAACATCTTGCTTCTTTCTTCTTCTGGAACGTTCAACGTATCCAAAATAGTCCACAGCTCGCTAAGTGTGCATGTTTCCGGTTCATTCAGACGTTTTAAGAATGTATGATACTTCATACCTGCATTTTTCGCTAAGTCTTTTTTATAGCTTCCGTTTGCACAGATTGCTCCACCTAAACACCGTCTTACCTGAGCGGCACGCTGTTGCTCTTTACTTAAATATGCAACTGGCATCCTCTCACCCCTCTTTCCATTTCTCCTCAAACAGCCCTACAACTTTATCTACTGTCAACGGTTCTCTCGTTTCTACACCAAGCACTGCACTAAGCACGTCCAGTGCTATTTTCTCCTCTCCGCACTCTCTTGAATTGTCTAACAAGCTGTTTAAGACTCTGACTTTCTCCGAATCTCTAATTAATTCTTCAAGTGCAGCAAACTCCATTTCTACCTTGCTCATGATGCCTTATCCTTTTCGATTTTAAATTTTGCCCAGTTCTCAATAAACTTCTCTGCCTGCTTCTTTGCTTTATTTTTCTTTCTTACCTGCCATAAACCAGCAAGGAAGAAAATCACTGCCGGTCCTGCAATCCATGCTACAGCAAATACCATTGCCTGTGCGTCCTTGCACTCGATGACATTACACAACCAACCGCCAAAGCAGATGCCTGTCCACAGCCCCAGAGCAGTTTCAAGAATATCCATTTTTTTCTTATTGCTCATTTTTTTCATTGTATTTCTCCTGCATACCTGTTAAGATATAAGTGATTTATTTAGGCTTGTGTCCCACAGGAAACCCCTATTTCCCATGGGACCTTTTTCTTTGCCTAAGCAAATCGTAACTGTGAGTTACATTCTTTGATTGCGATTTGAGTATTCGTGCACGGTTGCCAATGCTGTACATACTCAATCGCATCATCAAAACGTTTCTTTGGTACGTTGTTTCTTGAATTTACATGGAAGTATCTCTGTATATCTCTATTACACTCCGAAAATACTTTCTTACTGATTTCTCTATACGCTTCACTGCCTTTTCCACCAAGCGCATCAACTACAATATAGTTTACTGTCTCTTTAAGTGCCTGCTGTTGAGCGTAATCAATCGTCATGCTTTGCTCAAGTTCAGCAATTCGTTCTTCATGGTTATCAATCATTCCAAGCTGGATACGCATCATTTCAACTTGGCTCATCGGTTTTTGATAAGAACCTGTTTTTCTAATTGCTGGAAGCACTTCACTGGTTACCCAATGTTTAAAATCTTTAGCCGTCTCCAATCGGCTGCTAAATACTAATGCATACAATCCAGATTCATTGATTATTGTCATTTTCTGGTATCCGCCAAGGGTGTAGATAGTATCTACTCCCTTATCTTCCTCAAAAACATGTGTCAAAATCGCATCTCTGGAATTTTTAAATCCAAGTGCCTCTGCTACATCTTTCCCTACAAACCACACTTCTCCATTAATATTGATTGTTCTCATCTGTCCAAACTTTTCACTGTTAAAAATCTTTAAATCGCTCAACCTTATCACTCCATTTTTTTAATTTTTTTCAGAAGTCGTTCAACATCCCATTTCAGTCCTCTTAAAAATTTAATATTCTCGACCACATTTGGATACTCCAGTTCGCCTTTCGAATCTTTTCTTAGAGCTAACTGTTCCCAGAAATATAATTGCTTTTTATAATGTTCTTCTGCCCTAATTAAATGTGTTTTAATGTCAGCCAACTCATATTTAGTCAGTGCGACTCTTCGCTCTTTAAATGGTTCTAATGTCATATTTCTAATAATTTGAATACCATATTCGTTGGCACATGTATGTTCAATTCTGCATCCTCTATATTTCTCCCAGTCAGTGCAAAAGAAAGCAACATCTGCTGTAGCAAGTAATTCAAGTGACTTTGCAAGATACCAAAGTGGCTTAGCATCGTGAGGTGCTTCCTGAAAGAAAGAATCAATAACCTCTACATCCTCATTCAGCATTTCTTTTGCTACTTTTACCGCCTTTTCTCTTTCGGCAAGAATTTCCTCATCTGTTTTGTCCCGCATCGGTTGCGAAATAAATAATTTTTTCATCCTTGTTACTCCTCCTATCTGTTCTTTTTTATTTAAAAGGGGCATCCTTTTTTTAGTTTTTGGTCTCGAAGCATCTTATTAACTAATAATGCAATTGCTGTATATGCGTAAATTTCGGAACAAATTCTGCCAGGAAAACTCATGATAAACTCATTATCTTGATACACAGCGCAATGATGTTTACGTACCTCAATTCTTATATTCTCTACAAAGATAACATTTGCATCGGCATTAAATTTGACATCAGCTCCTACAAGAGTTTTATCCAATATTGTAAAAAGTTCACTTGCAAATACCTCTCTTTTTACTTTCCATCCTCGTTCATCATTTTTGTGCTCTGTTGTTTCAAAATGCACTTCACAATCCGCATATCCATCTTTAATGTTTTTTACTGTCAAAACTATTTTTAACTCGTTGTTGATGAAATCTGACAGAGCATTGTAAGTTTTATCTTTTTTCTGGTCCTGCACAGCCTCGTTCTCCTCGTTCTCTTTTATCCATTTTCATTACTTCAATTCTTTGACATTTAAGAGAAGTCTTTCAGCGTCCTGCTCTGTTCCTCTTAAAAACTTAACGTTTTTAATTGCAACCGGATACTTCGAATTTCCTTCAAAATCTTTTTGTTTTGATAATTCTTCCCAAACCCCAATAATTTTTTTGAAATACTCTTTCGTAAACATCAAATAAATTTCGATACTGCTCCACTCTTTTTTTGTGAGTGCGATGCTTCGAGTCCCGTTATCTTTTGCACTTTCAATGTCAAGAACACCAAAAGCATCTTCCTTTGAAGAATTCAGTTGCTCATACACTGCTAACACAATAGCTGTGCAAATAGAAGCCTCATTATGATAAAGCCCATAGTTAAAGGCTTCCATCATTTCACCATTTTTATATACTCCGCAGTAATCCTCGTCATCCACACTAACCGCTACATTTTTTACACAAATAGCTTTGATAACTCCTCCGCTGGATGTCTTATAATTCACATCACATTTAATATCAAAAGGAACATTATCCGCTAATGCCACAAATAACTTTTTTTCAAACTTAATAGGATTTACTTTCATTTTCTCTCACTCTCCTTTCGGGTGTTGTAAAGTTTCATGGTTTAGTTTTTTACTTTATGTGAATTTAATTCACTATTTAAGTTAAAAAAATTTTGTCTCTTTCCCCTTTCGATAAATTAAGGGTCTTAGAAAGTGCTACAATTTCAGATGCTCTAAAATCGCCTTCTTTCATTCTGTTGTACAAAGTTTCTCTCAAAATGCCTGATTTAGTAGCAATCGCTGAAACTGTCATACCTGATTCAGTCATTTTATTTCTCAACAAATCTACATTTGCCATTCTTTTTTTCACCTCCCATCTGTGAACTAAATTCACTATATCACTTATGTGAATTTCTGTCAACATCTTTTTATATTTTTGTTGAATTATTTTACACAACATGTTATTATAGTGTTAAGAAAAATTAACAACGCAGAAAGGAGCTTTCAATTATGCTTGACCTGTATAAGAACATAAAGGCAAGACGCTTGGAATTAAAAATGTCTCAAGATTCCCTAGCCGAACTAACTGGATATAAAGATAGGTCATCTATCGCAAAAATAGAAAAAGGTGAAGTTGATTTAGCTGAATCTAAAATAAGAGAATTCGCTAAAGCATTAAAAGTTTCTCCACAAGAACTAATGGGTTGGGAAGAAAGAACTGAGTCTTCCACTACCGCAGCACACAAAGATGGAGAAAATTTTACTCCTGAGGAGCTAAATAAGATAGAGGAATATAAAAAACTACTTGTCGCAGCACGCCCAAAGGAGTGAGGCTTCTTGACTTACGAAGAATTAAAAACAAAACATAAAGACTTGAATATTATTGAAATGGATTTGTCAGAAGTAAAAGGGTTAAAAGGACTTTACTTTGATGGAAATATTGCACTTGAAAGAAAAATGTCACAAACAGAAAAATCCTGCGTCCTCGCAGAAGAACTCGGACACTACTACACAACTTCCGGAAACATCTTAGACCAGACAGACGTATCGAACAGGAAACAAGAATACCGTGCACGGCTCTATGGATTCAATCTTAAGATTGGACTCATGGGACTTGTCAGAGCATTTGAACATGGCTGCCGGTCCGCATCGGACACAGCGGAATATCTTGATGTGACGGAAGAATATTTGAAAGAAGCAGTTGACTGCTACCGGAGCAAATACGGTGTGTCTGCGACTGTTGATAATTATGCGGTATATTTCACTCCTGCTCTGGGAGTGTTGAAGATAGATTGAGTTGAAAGGAGGAAAAGACGTATTCGTAAAAGATTCTTTTACAAATACATATACAAAAGATGATTTATTAAGATATAAACGCAGAAACGAGGTACTGTAAAATGGGATTATTAGATATTTTTCGTGTTTCCTCAATTAAAAAGGAAAACGAAGAATTAAAAGAACAGGTTCACTCTTTGAATTCAAGAATAGATGCTCTTGGAGTAACCGAATACGAACAAACAAAGGCACTTATTGATAAGGTAAATGAACAGATTGCTTCCGGAAACTCTACAATTCGGACATTATCCGAAGAAATATCCCAGTTGAAAGAAAAGAGTGAAAAGCTCTCTAAAAATGTTACTACTCAGGAACGAAAGATAAATCGTTGTAAAGAGCTATATAAGAGTGTAGATTATGCGATTAATAATTTTCTCAACACTGATGTTCCTTACAGTGATTGTAAAATTAGTTCAACTGACTTTCAAGATTTAGACTTAGTTACTCCTTCCGTTATTCTCAATCTTCATTGCATGGATGTAAAAGATTTACGTGCTGCTTATCGGGATAACGAAAAACAAATCAATAAACTTTTAGATTCTTATTCTGCAAGATATACAACTAAGGCAAATAAGGCAATTTATAATTTGATGGTTATTGCTCTAAGAGCCGAACTGCAGAACATCTTATATAGCTTAAAATACGAAAAGCTAGAAAAGGCGATTGATGATGTAAAAAAAGTAAGTGCTAAATATTTGCAGATTGCCGGAGAGGGGAATCAAAGCATTGCTGGAACATTAACAAAATTCATTGGCGAAATTGAATACCTCTTTATAAATGCTGTAAAAATCGAATACAACTACTATGTTCGAAAAGAAAAAGCTCGTCAGGAACAGTTGGCTCTGAAAGAACAGATGCGTCAAGAAGCAGAAGAACGAAAAGCCCTTGAAGTAGAAAAGAAAAAAGTTGAAAAAGAAGAAACAAAATATCGGAATGAAATCACTAAATTAGAATCTTCTATGTCTGAATCTTTATCAGATGACGAACTTTCAAAATTAAAAGCAAGAATATTAGAATTACAAAACCAACTTTCTCAGGTTGTATTAAAGAAAGATGAAATTTCTAACCTGCAGAACGGAAAAGCTGGTAATGTTTATATTATCAGTAATCTCGGCTCTTTTGGTGATGATGTATTTAAAATCGGCATGACACGTCGTCTTGACCCACAAGACCGAATCAATGAGCTTGGCAGTGCTAGCGTTCCATTTAAGTTCGATGTACATAGTTTTATTTTCTCTGACGATGCAGTTGCCTTAGAAAATAAGCTACACGAAATGCTTAATGAAAAACGTTTAAATAAAGTGAATATGAGAAAAGAGTTCTTTAAAGTATCTCTGGATGAACTTGAACAACTTGTAACAAGTATTGAACCAACTGCCGAATTTAACAGAACTATGCTTGCAGAGGAATACCGACAGTCTCTTTCGGCGGATGCACCATATTCATCAGATAATCTTTATCAATACGATAACTCCGATGATGAATAGTTAAACTAATTTATGAAAGGAACAATCAATGAAAGAACAATGTAAAATAATTGCGATCGTAGAACTTATTCTAGGAATAATAGGAAGTTTACTAATTGCTAAACAAGCTGGCATAACATTCAGAGGCGATAGAAACTGGATAACCACAATCATTATTTTCTTAGCTGGAGTAATAATTTCTTATGTCATTTTTGTTATTCTCTACTCTATCTATGAAATGTTATACAATCAGGAATACATTATTGCACAGATTCAAGATTCTAATTCTACTACAGAAGACAATAACAAACCAGCTTCCAACAATTCTTCGTCTCTTTTAAAAGATGAGAACTCATTAGACTCCGAAGATGGTTGGATTTGTCCAAGATGTGGTTCTTTTAATCCAGCTATTTCACATAAATGTAAATGTGGAAAAAACAGAGATTAGTTTTATTTAACAAATGAAAAAGCCCCATGATTCAAGCACCTGTAAACAGACACCATCATGGAGCTTTTAAGACCGGATTCTGTTGGCGCAGAAACCGGCAAATACAAGTAAATATCCCCGGAGACGCATATAATCTCCTGACCTAACAAAATTATTGTATCATCTCCGGAGCAGTCACGCAAGCAGAACATCTGTTCCAAGCTGGCTGTTATTTTTATACCCAAAAAAGGAGTGATAACATGGCAACAGCACGAAAACTTGCATCCGGCTCTTGGCGATGCCAGATCTATAGTCATACCGAGGAAATTATTCAGCCAGACGGCTCTGTTAAACAGAAACGATTTTACAAATCATTTACCTGTGACGTACCTGGTCCAAAAGGCAAGCGAATGGCAGAGCGGATGGCTGCCGAATGGGCTTCTGAAAAGGAACATAAGAAAAATATCTTAAACTGCACGATTGGTGAAGCGATTGAGATGTATATTAATTCAAAAGATGGTATCTTAAGCCCCTCTACAATAGCCGGATACAAAAGGATGCAAAAAAATGGATTTAAACATATCATGAATACTTATCTTACAAGCGTTGATAAGGAATACCTGCAAGAGGCAGTAAACCGTGAAGCTAAGCGAAAGAGCCTCAAAAGACCAACAGAAACTATTTCACCAAAGACCGTAAAAAATGAATATGGCTTAATCAGTGCAGCTTTAAATGCTTTCTGCCAAGGAATTGATACCAATGTAAAACTTCCTACCGTTCCGGTATTAATTAAAGATTTACAGACTCCTGATGCAATCTTTGCTGTATTCGAGGGCACAGACATCGAACTGCCAGTGTTACTTGCTATGTGGCTTAGTTTCTCAATGTCAGAAATTCGTGGTCTTACAAAATCAAAATCTATCTCTAAGGACGGAAATTATATATCAATCACGGAAACAGTTGTAAAAGTGGATAATGACGATATTAGAAAGAAAGAAGCAAAAAATAATACCAGAATCCGCAGACACAGGATTCCGGAATATATAAAAAGCTTAATTGAAAAAGTACCTGGCGATGTGCTTGTACCATATTCCTATAACACCCTCTATAAGCGTTTCCAGTACTTATTAGAAGAGTCCGATATGCCACACATGACATTTCACGACCTCAGACACATAAATGCCTCTGTCATGGCACAGCTTCGTGTACCGGATAAATATGCCCAGGAACGTGGTGGTTGGAAAACAGACCAGATAATAAAAAAAGTACCGTAAATACAGTACTTTTAAAGCAGGGGATGAGGGATTCGAACCCCCATCGACGGTTTTGGAGACCGGTGCTCTACCATTGAACTAATCCCCTATATTCTTTTTTTAATACATTTCCTTAACACGCTTATCATTATACAATAAATAATCTGTTATTGCAAGCTGTTTTTTTTATTTTTTGAAATGTACCTTCAAAACTACATATACAAAACCGAAACCATGCAGACACTTGCCGCTC